>Ga0210057_1004112_pt1 | contig 19607 bp, 15 predicted proteins | sample CryGeyCG2114_010_2_FD_183968 | JGI IMG/M metagenome (GOLD analysis project Ga0210057, IMG submission 183968) | Groundwater microbial communities from aquifer - Crystal Geyser CG10_big_fil_rev_8/21/14_0.10 (SPAdes) (version 2) | ecosystem: Environmental > Aquatic > Deep subsurface > Groundwater ...
GGTAAAGGGCATCTTCACCCCTATTGCATTTTCACCGGGCTCCTCGTTGAGACAGTCCCCAAGTCGTTAGACCTTTCATGCGGGCCGGAACTTACCCGGCAAGGGGTTACGCTACTTTAACACGGTTCATTATGTTATTTCAGTTTTTACTGAAACTTACAATCGCTTGTAAGATCGGACTATATCATATCCTAATATTTATCAGGACTCTGGCGTATAGTCTCTGAGGATTTTCCTTAAGTTAGATTAACGTCTTTTAAGTTGTATTTTCGTTTTCTTCCTCGTCCTTCATTCAACCTTTCTCGAAGTTCAAGAATTCCTTTTAACCCTTCCGGTGTTAAATGTTTCTTTTCGTCCATTAACTTTACAATTCTCTCGAAAATCGAGAAGTTTGTCTTTGTCCGAGAGGAAAGAAAACTAAACTTTTCGAAGAAAGGAATTACTCGTCCTTTCAGCGAGTTGAAATTTTCGACGACGAAAGAATGTAATCCATCCTTTCTTGTTTTCAATCTCCCGCATCCTAAATATCTTTTAAGAAGAAAAAGATTGGTCTGATCTCTCTGAGAAACATTAAAACTTAATCCAAGCTGCCATCCATACCGATATCCTTCACCTTTACGAATAGAGAGATTAAAACTTCCTTCACCATCCACGAAACCGGCTAAATAATAACCGATCTGGGATGGAATTTGTTTAAGCCATTGTTCCATATGTTTTGAGAAACTTAAGGAAACTTTCCTGCGGATAGTCTGCACTAGTGCGTTTTTACTGTACTCCGACGTTTTTAGAGTTGAGTAGCACTAGATACTTATCAGATTTCCCCGCATATAGCTAGATTTTACAACTACAATCCGTGATTTTATAGTTACCGCGGACGCTTGCTGGTGCTTCAGTCACTCAGCCTCCGACGTAATGTCGGAAACCGGCAACATTGACATTCCAGCGCTGGTCAGGCCTCAGCCCCTATACATCCTCTTACGAGTTAAGCAGGGACCTGTGTTTTTGGTAAACAGTCGCTTGGGGTACTTTTGTTGCAGCCACGATAAACGTGGCAGTCCTTATTGCGAACTTACGGACACTTTTTTGCCGAGTTCCTTAACGAGGTTTCGCCCGTTCACCTGGGCACTCTTACGCCAGCCCACCTGTGTCGGTTTGCGGTACGGTTGCCATTTAGTTAGCCTTACGGACTTTTCTTGGCAGTTCATCACTTAAGATTTCCGATCGAAATCGGAATGAGGAAATCCAATAATCCCCTTAAACTTTTAAACTGCGTCATCCTTTAGAACTAAAAGGCAGGGCCGGAATATTAACCGGCTGTCCATCATCTTGGCCTTTCGGCCAGAGACTTAGGTCCGCCTAACCCTTGGTTGATTGTCATTGCCAAGGAAACCTCGGGCTTTCGGTGCCAGGGGCTTTCACCCTGGTTGCGGTTACTCATGCCAACATTCTCACTTCTTAGCGCTCCACTGTCGGTCACCCTCCAGCTTCGCAGCACTAAGAACGCTCCCCTACTCCCTGCACTTTTCGAAAAAAGTGCAGAGCCTTATCTTCGGTACTAAGCTTAGTCCCGATAAATTTTCGGCGCAGGATTCCTTAGTTAGTAAGCTGTTACGCACTTTTTAAAGGATAGCTGCTTCTAAGCTAACCTCCTAACTATCTCAGGCTTCCTACTTCCTTGAATAAACACTTAGCTCAGTTTAGGGACCTTAGATGAAGGTCTGGGCTGTTTCCCTTTCGACCATGGAGCTTAGCCCCCACAGTCTAACTTCTTGCGTAAGTTTTCCGGCATTCGGAGTTTGGTTGAATTACCTGAGAAAAATCCCACGATAGTCCATCCAGTGCTCTACCTCCGGAAAATAAATTTAGCAAGAGCTAGCCCTAAAGCTATTTCGGGGAGAACCAGCTATTACCAAGCTCGATTAGCTTTTCACTTCTTACCACAGCTCATCCCAGAGTGTTGAACGGCTCACGGGTTCGGGCTTCCCCCCGATTTTCATCGGGGTTCACCCTGGCCATGGCAAGCTCGCTTGGCTTCGGGTCTCTCCCACTCTCTTAAAAACGCGCTTTTAACGCTTGATTTCTCTGAGTCTCCATCCTGAAAGGATTTAGACAAAGAAAGTGAAAGAACTCGTTGGCTCGTTCTGCAAAAAGCACGCCATCACCCCGATAAATCGGGGCTCTGACTCTTTGTGGGCAATACGGTTTCAGGCTCTATTTCACCGGCGTCACTCGCCTACTTTTCACCTTTCCCTCACGGTACTGGTTCACTATTGGAAATATCGTAGTATTTAGCCTTGGCCAGATAGTCTGGCCTGCTTCCTCCAAGGTTTTCGTGCCTCGGAGTAATCAAGAAAAGTATCAAGAAGCATAAAGCCGTTTTCGTTTACGGGACTATTACCCTCTATGGTTGCCCTTTCCAGGGACATTTAACTAACGAAGCCTTATCTAAATTCTCTCCCTCGAGGTTGCCCCCGACAATACTCCCTTACAACCCCCATCCCGCCTACAGCGAGATAGGTTTAGGCTCTTCCCTGTTCGCTCGCCGCTACTGAGGGAATAAACTTTGTTCTCTTTTCCTCCGCTTACTGAAATGTTTTACTTCAGCGGGTTTGCTCCAAGTACATAAATTATGTGCTCAGCGTCCCGATTTGTCGTCGGGACAGGTTTCCCCATTCGGAAATCCCCGGATCAAAGGTTGAGAGTCACCTCCCCGAGGCTTATCGCAGACTCCCCACGTCCTTCATCGCCTCGATATCCCAAGGCATCCACCGTCTGCCCTTAAATTAAATGCAATATATACCTAATTAGCTAGCAATTAATAATCACTAGTTATTTTTATTAATTGATATTCAATTTTCAATGAACTTTATGAGAAATTGCTCAAAGAAGCTTTGCTTCTTTTCGATCTTCGCTTTAATAAATTAAAGCTCGATAAATGAAAAACCGCTTTTAGCAAGCGGCCCTTCTGAGAAAATAAAATTCCCAGACTTTTTTAGCCGCTTTCTTTATTTAAGATGGTGTTTATTTTTCTCATAATCAAGTACATTATATCAAACCAAGAGGCCTTGTCAAGTTTTGGTCGAGGGCTTGGTTGACGAGTTTGTCGGCTTGTTTGTTTTTTTCTCTGGGAATAGCAATAAATTTAACCTGGCCAAAATCAATCTTCAAATTCCAGACTTTTAAAAATAAGGGTTGGATTTTCGGCTCAAGTATCTTATACTCTCCGTTCAACTGCTTAATCAAAAGTTCAGAATCTGATTTTATTTCTACTTCGGCACTTTTAACAATTTTTTTACCAAATAAAGCTTTGGCTTTTTTCAAGGCAAAAATAACTGCCTGATATTCGGCTTCATTATTAGTACCAATGCCAATAGATTCTGAATATTGCTTAGCGCCAATAACCACACCAAGGGCTGAGGGCCCGGGGTTCCCCCTAGAGCCGCCGTCAGCATGAATAATAATTTTCTTCATGTAGCGAGATTTTAATTTATTAGTTCGATGAAATAAATTTCATCTTTTGCTTCAATTCATATTTATTTCTCGAACGCGAAATGAAATAAATATTTCATTGAGCAAATCGAAGCTGAAGATGAGAATAAAATTCTCATCGCCTATTCAAAATATTTATCAAACAAGTTTTAAATTTTTCTAAGTTTTCCTTTTTTATCTTAAAACCAGCTGCTTGGGGATGACCCCCATAAGTCTCAAGAAATTTTGAACAATGAATCATGGCTTTCACCCCGTTAATTCCCGCCGGCGTTCTGACTGCTCCCTGGCAGTAATCTTTCTTCTTACTATACAAAAAAACCGGGGTTTTATGAATCTGGTAAATTTTTGAAGCAGCCGGCCCCAACATTAAAACAGGCCAAGCATCATCTCCCTCGAAAATGATGGAATTTCCTGATTTTTTTAAAAGTCTCTCTTCAATCTCCTCGGTAATCTCTTGAATCTTAAGACGACGGGTTTGAGCTTTTTCTAAAAGTTTTTCAGCTAAGATATCGGCTTCTTTTGTCGAAGTTGCAGTTAAAAGTAAATAGCATTCATTTAAATGATCCTGGTTACCACCAGCATGACAAGCTGATATTATTTTTTGCGGAGTTTCTGGAAAAATCTTTAAGCCTGGCCGGAAAGTGGTTTTTAAAGAGCTAAGTCCCTGCCTCAAAAACTTAGCATTATCAGCAATTTGAGGCATCATATCAGCTATAGTGGCTAAAGCTACGAGCTCTAAAAAATTATTTCTTAAAGAAACGCTCAATTTTCTTTTTAACAAGACTTCGGCTAATTTAAAGATTAAACCGGCATTAGCAAACTCTTTGAAGGAATATTTATCCCCCTGCTGTTTTGGGTTAACAACAATGGAAGCTTGAGGCAGTTTTTTTAAGGGCTCATGATGGTCAATAATAATTACCTCAAAACCAAGTTTCTTGGCTAATTTTGCTTCCTCAAAGTTGCCAATGCCACAGTCCAAAACAATGAGCAGGGCCGGCGCATAATTTTTTAAACAAGCCAAAGCATCTTCATTTAAGCCGTATCCTTCGGTTTCCCGGTCAGGAAAATAAACGGCTTCAACTTTGCCTCCTAAATTCTTGATGGCTTCTTTTAAGACAATAACCGAGCTGATGCCGTCCAAATCAGCATCACCATAAAGAACAATCTTTTCTTTCTTTTTTACAGCCCTTAAAATTCTTTGAGCTGCTTTTTTTAAATTTTTAATTTCAGGTTTCATTTACCGAGTTTTTGTTTTCATAAAAACGAAGGTGAGGGAAGATAAAACCACTGCTTCATCGCCCGCCTAGAGCTTCCAGGCCCGGTAGTTTTTCGCCAGACAAAAATGCTAACATAGCGCCGCCACCAGTGGAAACGTGGTTAAATTTCTCGGTTAAACCGAGTTTAGTGATAAACTCAACTGTCTCTCCCCCGCCAACTACTGAAAAAGCGCCAGATTCAATAATGGTTTTAGCAATCTCTCTTGAGCCATGAGCAAATTCTTCCTCTTCGGCCAAGCCCAAGGTTCCATTCCAGAAAATGGTTTTAGCTTTTGAAATTTTCTCTTTGAAAAGATTGATAGTTCGGAGACCAATATCTTTCCCTCCGCCAGTTTCATCAACCGGTTCAACAATTTTTTGAGGATATTTTAACTGAATAGATTCTCCCTTAATTGCTTTTTTGACTAAACCGCCAATCAGCACAAAATCAGCCACCTCTGAAATTCTATCAATTAACTTTACTTTTGTTTCTACTTTAGCTCCCCCAATAATAGCCACCAAAGGTTTTCTAGGTTTTTCTATTAAATCACTTAAAACTTGGATCTCTTTCTCCAACAGCAAACCAGCTCCTGAAGGCAAAAACTTGGGCACGCCCACAATTGAAGCATGATTTCTATGGGAAGCGCCAAAAGCATCATTAATATAAATGTCAGCTAATTTAGAAAGTTCTTGAGCAAATTTTTCATCGTTCTCTTCTTCTTCTTTATGAAATCTCAAATTTTCCAAAAGCAGAATTTCTCCTGACTGCATTTCAGTTAACCATTTTTCAATTTCCGGACCCACGCAATCGGAGGCTTTAGTAACAGAAACATCCAAATATTCCATCAATCTATCCTGAACGGGAGTCAATCTTAAAGTCTCCACCACTTTCCCTTCCGGTCTGCCCAAATGACTCATTAAAATTACTTTGGCTCCTTTTTTAATAAGGTATTCAATTGTGGGAAGGGCTTCTTTAATTCTAAAATCATCTAAAATCTTCATTTCCGAAGGAAATGAAGATAAAGAAGAGGACAAAGTCCTCTTCGCCCATTTCCCCTTATCATCTAAGGGAACATTGAAATCGCAGCGAACTAAAACTCGTTTATTCTTAACGTCAAAATCTCTAAGGGTTTTCATTAAAACTTGACGGTTTCTCCCGGATTAATAATGCCTTTTTTGTTACTCTTTGGTTCTTCATTTTCCTCCAATGACTCTTCCAAAACCTTTTTCAATTCACTCAAATTAACTTCTTTTCTTTTTGGTTTCGGTTTGTCAGCATTGTTTCTTCTGGACGCTGAAAAAGGAATAACTGAAGGGGCTGGCAAGTCCTCTTCTTTTGACTCTTCTGGTTCTTTTGGGCCCTGTAGTTTTTTCCGGCAGGCTTTGCAATAAACTGGTCTTTTGCCGTCCGGCCGGAAAACTACTTTAGTGTCTTTGCCACACATTGAACAGCGGGCGTCGTAAAGAACCGGTTGAGATGCTTGAGAAACGGCCGGCATTTCTAGGATGCCGGTCCAACGAGTAATCTTTTCCTCAACAAGATGGCGAGGCGTGCTATATCTCTCCCGGGAAGCCCTAATAATTTTCTCGGCATTTGAATCCTCTATCCTGGGCCAAGGCTGAAGGGTTTGAGCAGAAAAAGGCCGGCCCGCTAAACCATCAATCATGAGTCTCAAATAAATATCGTACTTACCCAAATTAACCAAATCAGTAGCCAGAAACTCAGGGGTGAATTCTCTCTCTAACCATTCGGCATCTTCAGCGCCTACCCGAAAAGAAATAATGGTACCGACGTTGCCAAAAACTGCATCTCTGACTTCTTCTTCCATTTGAGTAATATATTGATGACCTAAAGTTAAGGCTAACCGATATTTTCTAGCTTCTGATAAAACATTAACAAAGGACGTGGTAGCAAAATTCTGGAATTCATCAACATACAAAAAGAAATCTTTTCTTTTCTCTTCCGGTATGTCAACTCGAGACATGGCCGCCAACTGAAGCTTGGTAATTAAAAGAGCTCCTAAAAGCCTTGAGTTGTCTTCACCAATTCTGCCTTTGGAGAGATTCATAATTAAAATCTTGCCGTTATCCATAACTTCTCTCATATTAATCGAGGATTGCACCTGACCAATAATATTGCGAATCAAAGGAGCAGAAATAAACTGGCCAACCTTGTTTTGAATAGCGGCAGTGGCTTCTACTTCGTAACGTTGAGTATAGCGGGCGTATTCCTGCACCCAAAAAGCTTTAACCACCGGGTCAGTCATTTTATCAACTACTTTTTTTCGATAATCAGCATCGGCCAGCATCCGGTTAACGCCCAACAAAGTGGCGCCGGGATACTCCAAAAGAGCTAAAATGCAGTTGTTTAAAATATATTCCATTCTGGCTGACCAAACATCAGGCCAGATTTTTTTAAAAACGCCCATCAGCCCCCCAGCCACCAAATGCCGGTGCTCAATATCAACTTTTTCCATAATATTAAAGGCAATGGGATAATCTAAATCAGCTGGATTGATATAAATGACGTCGTTGATTCTGTTTGAAGGAACAAAGTCTAAAAGACGTTCGGCTGCCTCACCATGTGGGTCAACAAAACCCACCCCTTTGCCATGCTGAATATCCTGAATAGCCATATTTTCCAGCATGACTGTCTTGCCCATGCCGGTTTTACCAACAACATAAATATGTCTTCGGCGGTCGTCGATTTTGATGCCGAATTTCTTTCTAGTATTGCGAAAAGTTGTTTCAGCGAAAAAATTAATATCGTCTGCCATTGAAATAAATTAAAAATTTATTGAAAATTGAAATGAATTCTCAATTCATTGAACATAAAATTTATTCACCAAGATAAACTAAAAGTTTATCAAAGGCGCGAAATGAATTAAAGATTCATTGAGCTTCCATGGGCAAACCAGGAGGCGCCTCTCCCTTTTTAGCTTCCACCCGAGACACAAAGGGAGCAGGAGCGACGGTTCTGCCTGGAAAATGAAATAAAGTGGCTAATTCTTCAGTGTCTAAAATGAAAGTGCCACCCTTTAAAGGAAACAGCGGAGGCATTCTTTTAATATAGCGGAAAAACAATCTTCTTTTTCTGATAAAGAGGCGGCGAGCTCGCACCATATCTAAAATTGGGTAGCGGTGAATTTTAGTAATGGTTTTTCCCCAAGGCTTGGGAGCATTAAGATTTTCTGTAGCAAATTGCTGAAAATGACCAAGAGGAATGGCTTTGGCTCCGCCAAAATAAGCATCTTTTTTGGCAAGATAAATAAATCTAATATAGGATTCTTGGCATCTTTTGGCAATTTTAGCCTCTACGCCAGCGATGATATCCTTTTCTCCGGGCGTTAACCTCATTTCCGGCGGATAAATATCTTTTAAAGCTAGTTTTTCTTCTTTATCCTCAGCACCTGGCGGCTTGCCGGTGATTAACTCTTCGGCTGCTTCTTGTAAAATTGATTTTTGCTTTGCTTTTTCTGGTCTTTTGGCTAATTTATCAGCAATTTTCCGACCACGTTTATCAAAATCATTCTCTTTAGTAGTAATGGGCTTGAAGGCGATCTGAACCCAAAGTTGTTCTCCTGGTCCCAAAGTACCCATTCCTTCAAGTAAGGTGGCTAGCGGGTCAATTCTTTTTTCTTCCTTAGCTATCTCTGGCCTTTCTTCAAAAAACTTAGAGTAGGTTTTGATTGGATAGACATCTGGTTTAATTAATTCATAATCTGAACCCCAAATATCCCAATCTTTATTAGGAACATCCTGGGGAACATATTTGGTATAATCATCAACCACGGTAATTTCTGCCTCTGGGTATTGAGAATAAATAGAAGACTCAACTGCGTCCTTCCGACTGTCATGAGCCCTGATATAAAAATGGGGTTCGCCCCCTAAGCTGACCATTTCTAACTGAACTGAGAGAAGCGATTTGCCTTCAAACCACTTTTCCCACCAGTCAGGAAAATCATAAATATTGCCCCAAATAGCAGAAAAAACCTGCTCCATAGCACGGATAGGTTTTAAGACTTCTTTGGGCATCTTAACTTCAAGAAGAAGTGATTTTTGCCTAAGAATCCAGGTTTCAACCCGCCAATAAAGCCAAAAATACGAAAAGGGACGCCAAAGAATAAATGGTAAGACAAGCCACCACCAATTCTTGATGATGTCCCAAAGAGTGTTTAGGGCTAAAATTAGTTGTTCTTGCATTGTAAAAAAAGCTTAGCGCTTAGGCCTTTCTTGTTGTATACCCGCCTTCAACGTCTTTAATAAAATATCTCTTATTCTGAAGATTAAGTAAAATAGTATTTGGCTTCACCTGGCGCTGTTTCAAAACCTCCTGCATTATCTCTTCTTTATACATTGGCCTCTTTGAGGTTTGAAGAACATTAGCAATAACTTCCCTGACTACGCCGGGAGTATATCCCCATTCCTGCAGAGCATAAAGACCTCTGCCAACCAAAACAAATCTTTGGTCACGGATGAGCTCGTTGTGGACGGTCTGAGGTAAAGCGTTTTCGCCAATACCACGAGCCACCTCACTAAAGTGAAGGGGTTTTTTCTCTTTTTTAAAAACAAGGTAAGCTTTATCTTTAATGCCTTTTGGGTTAATCTCCGGCCAGTCTGGCAAGCCATAAAGTCCTTCCGAGCCCCTTAAGATGTTTTTGGAAATTTCTAAGTGGCTGGTAGGAACGTTTGAAGGCAAGGGTAAGGCTTTCTTTTTCTTTTTGAGAATTGAAATAAAAACATCAATATTCCTCCGAGCAACATTTAAAGAATTTTTATCAATCGTCCAGAAAGCATAAAGATCTGCGGTTTCGCTGATTCTTTGAAATGGTTTGCCTAAGGTTAACAAAAAGAAAACATGATTTTTAAATTTTTCTCCACCTAACTGGTTAAGTAATAAATCTTCTCTCTTTAAAGAACCAGAGGATTCAAGGTTTTTTACAAAATAGTGGAAAACATTTTGGCATGTTGGAGTTTCAAGTTTCTCTACCAATCCCCTTAAGCCATCCTCTTCAATCTGGCGCACTCTTTCTCGGGTAATGTCATAATTCCTGCCAATTGACTCTAAAGTTTGCCTTTCTCCTCTTAAACCAAAACGCCGGCTGAGAACATCTTTTTGTCTTTCCGGCAAATCTTTCAATAAATTACTATGACAAACTGTTTGATAATTAAATTCCATATTCATCTTTATTTAAGCATTTTTTGAAAATCTTGTCAAGAGAGGAGTTGCCAAAAATAGGGAAGCATAAGTTCCGACAGTGATGCCGATAATTAAAACTAAGGCAAAAGATTTTAGAGTCGCGCCACCAAAAAAGAAGATGCTAAGCAAGGCTAAAAGAGTAGTAAAAGAAGTGTTGAGACAGCGAGTCATGGTCTGATTTAGGCTTTTGTTAACAGTTTCTGTAAAATTTGCTCCAACACTTCTGATAAGATTCTCTCTGATTCTGTCAAAAACCACGACGATATCGTTAATCGAATAACCCAAAACCGTCAGTAAGCCAGCGACCACCGGGATAGTGACCTCAACTCCATAAAATTTTCCCAAAACTGAAAAAACTCCCATCGGTATTAAAGCATCATAAAAAAGAGCTATTAAAGCAGTCATTCCATACTGCCAAGAACGAATTGGCCTTTGCACCTTGCGAAAAGCAAAGGCAATATACAAAACAATGGAAATCAGAGCAACCGCAATAAGGACTTTTGTTTTTTCTTTTAATTCCCGGCCAATGACCGGCCCAATTGACTCAAAGCGCCGCTCTTCAACCTGGTAACCCTCGCTCAGTATTTGCAAAACACTTTGATGGGTTCCTTCTGGGATATCTTTCATTCTAATAATTAATCCGTTCGGCTCAATTGACTGCACAGAAACATCGCCCACATCTGACCATAAGCTTTCTTTAACTGACTCTAATGAAGGCCGAGGCCCTTTGTATTCAAGCTCTAAAATACTACCGCCGGTAAAATCAATCCCGGGATTTAAACCAAAAACAAACAGAGAAACAATGCTTGCCAAAGTTAAAATTCCGGAAAAAGTAAAGTAAATTTTTTTGTACTTAAGAAAGTTCAGAAACATATTTTTTTATTTCTTCAACTTTATCTGTTTTTTCCCAAGTAAAGTCAGATTCGAGCCTGCCAAAATGTCCAAAACAAGCTGTCTTTTTATAAATTGGCCGCAAAAGCTTAAGCTGTTTAATTATTCCTCCGGGCGACAAATCAAAAACTTTAGGAACAATCTTTTCTAATTTTCGATCAGAAATTTTTGAAGTTCCGAAAGTATCAATATAAACAGCCGTGGGCTTTGTCCCGCCAATTACATAAGCTATTTCAACCTTGCACTTCTTAGCCAGTTTAGAAGCGACAATATTTTTAGCAATATAGCGAGCCATGTAGGCGCCTGATCTATCCACTTTCGTTGGATCCTTTCCAGAAAAACTGCCTCCACCAATTGGAATTTCGGGGCCGTAAGCATCAACGACATTTTTCCTACCCGTCAGCCCGGTATCAGCCACGGGTCCACCAATGACAAATCTTCCGGTGTTATTAATATAATATCGGGTTTTTTTGTCTAAAAACTTTTTGCAGACAGGCGTAATGACCGTTTTAATTATGTCTTTTTTTATTTTTTCCAAAGAAACGTCCGGATCGTGCTGAGCGGCAATGACAACCGAATCTAATCTTCTGGGGACTTCATTGTGGTATTCTACCGTAACCTGGCTTTTTCCATCTGGTCTTAGGTAAGGTAAAATTTTCTTTTCCCTAACCCAAACCAAACGCATTGCCAATTTGTTGGCCAAGGCCACCGGCAAAGGCATTAACTCTTGGGTTTCCTGAGTGGCATAACCTATGCTAATTCCTTGATCGCCCGCTCCCTGTTTTTTTGTCCCGGTTTTTTTCACCCCCTTAGCGATGTCTGGAGATTGCGCATGAACCGTATTTAAAACAGCTAAGGTGTTGCCGTCAAAACCATATTCTGGTTTATTATAACCAATTTTTTTAACGACTTCTCGCACCAGATTGTTAACATCAACCCAAGCTTTAGTGGTTATTTCTCCGCCCACAATCGCATACCCCATCCCAACAAAAACTTCGCAAGCTACCCTTCCATATTTATCTTGCTTTATGACGTCATCTAAAACTGCATCGGCAATCTGGTCAGCAACCTTATCGGGGTGACCTGGATTGACAGATTCCGCTGTTAAAAATTTTTTTGTTACCATAAGAATTTGACCCTCTCAAGTCTTGTGTCAACAAAGCACTTGAGCAGGCCTTTAGTAATAATAATTGCTGAAAACATGCTCATTAAGATACCGATAGTTAAGGTTAAGGCAAAGCCCTTAACAAAGCTTGTGCCAAAACCAAATAAAATAAAAGCAACTATCAAAGTAGTGAAATTGCCGTCCCAAATAGACGGCCAGGCTCTTCTGAAGCCTTCTTCAACTGAAGTACTAAAAGATTTCCCCTCTTTAAGTTCTTCTTTCATCCGGGAAAAAATTAAAATATTAGCATCAATCGCCATACCAATTGAAAGAATAAAGCCACCGATGCCGGCCAGAGTTAAAGTAACCGGAATTATTTTAAAAAGGGCTAAAACTAAGACAACGTAAACTCCTAAGGCCAAAGAAGCTAAAAGACCAGGTAATCGGTAAAATAAAATCATAAATATAACTACTGCCAACAACCCCCAAACTCCGGCTTTTAAACTCTCTTTTAAAGAAATTTCTCCTAAAGTCGGACCAACGTTCTGCTGAGAGATAAGAGTAATAGGCACCGGTAAGGCGCCGGCATTTAAGTTCCTAGCCAAAGTTTTTGTTTCGTCGATGGTAAAATTACCGCTAATTTGAGCTTTGCCCTGAGAGATTTTTTCTTGGACAATCGGCGCAGAAATCGGCAGTCCATCAATATAGATGGCTAAAGGTTTGCCAATATTTCTTGAGGTTAAATCAGCGAAAATCTCTGCCCCTTCGTCATTAAACTGGAGCAAAACTAAGGGCTGATAAGTGGTCTGATCAAAACCAGGCTCAGCTTTTTTTAAATATTTGCCAGTTAAGGAAGTGGCTTGAAAAGGATCTTCAGGTTCTCCTTCGCCGGTTTCAATTATTTTTTGATTACTCTGGATAATTTGCTGGTAGTTCTCTTTTTGCTCTTTGAACTCTAAAAAAGGAGTTTGACCAATCATTTTAATGGCTTGAGCCGGGTCAGTCACGCCAGCTAATTCCACAATCAGACGGTGAGAACTGGCTTTCTCTTGAACTTGGACAACGGGTTCTCTGACGCCAAAAAAATTAACCCTTCTTTCAATCACGTCCCTTAAACCCTGCATCGAGGCGCTCTCATCACCTTTTTCAATATTGGATAAATCTGCTTCATAAATTAAATGTGTCCCGCCTTGCAAATCCAGGCCTAATTTAAATGGAACATCGGGTAAATAAGGTAATTTTAAAAACTGCGGGTAATCTAAATTACCAGCCACAAAAGCCAAAACAAAAATAGCCAAAAGCGTAATATAAACCTTTTTCTTTGACATTATTTAAGTATAAAGATTATTTAAGAAAAAATCAATTTAGCCGTATTTGGGGTAACAGCACTTTTTGTATTTAATTGGTTTGCCAGTGACGGGGTCTTTTTTGCCGCAGGGGCAGGGGTCATTCCGGCCCGGTTTGTTTTTGGGTCTAAGGCTAGCTGATTGAGTTATGGACGCAGGTTCTCTGGTGATGTTGGCTTTTAAAATAGTGTTGGCAATAGCCGAATCAATTGTCTCAAGAAGCCGATGGAACATTTTATGGCCTTCGCTTTTATATTCAACCAAAGGGTCTTGCTGGCCGTAAGCGCGCAACCTGACTGAATCTCTTAAAGATTCCATTTCCTCTAAATGATTCATCCAAAGCATGTCTAAAACCCGCAGACTGACTGCTTTTTCGATCTGCCGCATATTTTCTTCACCCACCTCCTTTTCTCTTTTCTCATAATCGCTTTCAGAAAAACCAGCTTTTTTAATTATTTCTATAATTTGAGCTTTTAAGGAGAGGGTGGAGGCTTTCTCTAGAAACTCTTTTCTTTTTTTGTAAATCACTGCCCGATGCTTATTCATGACGTCGTCATATTCCAAGATATGTTTTCTTAAATCAAAATTCATACCTTCTATCTTTCCTTGAGCCGATTCAATCGCCCCAGAAATCATTTTAGCTTCAATGGGCTGGTCTTCAGGAATTTTCAATAATCCCATTAAAGATTTAATCCGGTCTCCGCCAAAAATCCTCATTAAATCATCTTCCAGAGAAACAAAGAATTGAGAAGAACCGGGATCGCCCTGTCTGCCTGACCTGCCTCGCAATTGATTGTCAATTCTTCTGGCTTCATGGCGTTCCGTGCCAATCACATGAAGACCTCCAACCTCACAAACCTTTCGACTCTGCTCAGGGTCCTGGGGGTTACCCCCCAGGATAATATCAACTCCCCGACCAGCCATATTAGTAGCAATAGTCACCTGGCCTAATTTGCCGGCCTGAGCAATAATCTCTCCTTCTTTTTCATGCTGTTTAGCATTTAAAATCTGATGAATGACGCCTTCTCTATCCAATAATTTTCCCAAGTATTCATTTTTCTCAATTGAAGTTGTACCAACTAAAATTGGCTGGCCTTTTTCGTGTCTCTCTTTAATTTCCTTAACGAGAGCTTGAAACTTGCCCTGTTGAGATTTATAGATTCTGTCTGGCAAAAACTTTCTAATCATTGGCTTGTTGGTCGGGACAACCACCACATCTAAATTATAAACCTTATCAAATTCTTCAGCAGAAGTAGCGGCTGTGCCGGTCATGCCGGCTAATTTCTGATACATTCTGAAATAATTCTGGAAAGTAATGGAGGCCAAGGTTAAAGATTCCGGTTGTACGCTGACCCCCTCTTTGGCTTCGATGGCCTGATGAAGACCGCCTGACCACCTTCGACCCGGCATTAATCTGCCGGTAAACTCATCAACAATAATAATCTCACCATCTTTAACTACATAGTCTCTGTCTCTTTTAAACAGGGCTTGAGCTCTTAAGGCTTGTTCTAAATGATGAACATATTTAATGCCTTTTTCTTCATAGATATTGCCCATGCCCAAAATTTTCTCTATTTTATTTATGCCTTCTTCAGTTAAAGTAACGGCTTTCATCTTCTCATCAATTTCGTAATCAGTTTGGGAATTCAATTTAGGAATAATTCTGGCAAATTCTTGGTACCATTGAGAACTCTCCATATCAGGAGCGGAAATAATCAAGGGGGTTCTGGCTTCGTCAATTAAAATTGAATCTACTTCATCAACAATGGCAAAATTAAATCCCCTCTGAACCTGCTGCGATAAATCATAAACCATATTATCTTTTAAATAATCAAAGCCGAATTCGTTGTTGGTGCCGTAAGTAATATCTGCTAAATATGTCTCTTTCCTAGAAACCGGCCTCAAATAATCTTCAATCACTTTAAATCCTCCTATGGTGTCCCTTTCTTTATCTTTATTTGCCGTGGGGTCATAAAGAAAAGCAGCGTCATGGACTATACATCCTACATTGAGCCCGAGTTGGTGATATATCTGACCCATCCAGACAGTATCTCTTTTAGCCAAATAGTCATTAACCGTCACCACATGGACTCCTTTGCCGCTTAAAGCGTTTAAATAAACAGGTAAAGTAGCAGCTAATGTCTTGCCTTCACCGGTTTTCATCTCAGCAATTTTCCCTTGATGCAAAACCATGCCGCCAATCAATTGAACGTCAAAGTGCCTCTGATTTAAGGTTCTTTTAGCCGCCTCCCGCACCAACGCAAAACTTTCTTCTAATAAATCATCCAAAGTTTCGCCTTTTTTGAGTCTTTCTTTGAACTCTAGGGTTTTTTCTTTTAAACCCTCGCCCCCCACCAGGGCCTTGGTGGGGGGTTCGAGGCCGTTAATCTTCTCAACCATCGGCTGTAATTTCTTCAAATACTTCTCATTGGCATCGCCGAAAATTTTAGCAACAAGTGACATATTACCCTTTCATCATATAAAAATTCCCCTCTTTTGTAAATAAAAACAGCTCACAAGAGCTATCTTAATTTTTCTTTAGATTAATATCTATTTAATGATGTAACTGATAATCTTATATACTAATTTGGCGGATAAAAAATCGGGGGCAATCATGCTGGGAATAGGAGAGAGTTCAACAACATCAGCTCCAATAATTTTTCTTTCCCTACCGACTTTTTCAATTAAATTTATCGCTTCATACCAGGAAAGACCACCAGGCTCCGGCGTTCCTACGGCAGGCATAATTGAGGGGTCCAAAGCATCTAAATCAAATGTTAGATAAACATTTTCCTTGAGGGTTGAAACAATTTTATCAATCGGCAAATCAGGGTAGTAAAAAATATTATTTACTTTTTTGCTCTCAATATATTCTGCCTCTTCTGGGGAAACACTTCTAATCCCGACTTGAACTGCTGATGAATTTAAATTTCTAACTCTTCTCATGACGCAACCATGGTGATATTTAGTATCCTGAAATTCATCTCGCAAATCAGAATGGGCGTCTATTTGTAAAACGGAGAAGTCAAAACATTTTTCTTTAAAAGCAGAAATGGCACCAGTAGTAATCGAGTGCTCTCCGCCCAACATCACAGGAATTTTCTTATCTTCTAAAATTCTTTCTATCACATCTTTTATTCTTAAGACTGTTTCTTTAGGAAGGTTTTTTGAAGGTTCTAATGCTTCTAAAGTAAAAATGTCGGTTTCTTTTATGCTTTTTTTTAAATTTATGTCATAAAGCTCCATATGACGAGAAGCATCAATGATTGCTTGAGGCCCATTTTTTGTTCCTGAACGATAATAGGTCGTCGACTCATAAGGAACGGGTAAAATTACCACTTTGGCTTTTGGGTAATCTTGGTTAGTCATCCCACCAAAATTAAAAGACTCCGAGGTCGGATAAGAAAAATTATTGTTCATTTTTTATTTTCTAAAAAGATGGGGGAAATCAGTGCCTTTTCTTTTTGTCTTAACTCTTTCGTTTAAGGCGTGAACGACAAGAGGTAAGGCAATAGTAGCGTCACAATAACACTGAACTTTCGGGGCGCCAACTTCCTCTTTGCCCCAGCTGGTTGCTTCTTCAAAAGTACAGCCGCTCAAGCCACCCCATTGGGGAGCGTCGGTAGTAATTTGAAGAGCGTATTTGTGGGGATAATAGGTCTCAATTAATTCTTTCCCTCCTTTTTCCCTCTCTGCTCGAAAAATTTTAGATTTTTTGCCCGGCACTTCTCTTTCGGGGTATAAAAGATTAGCAGTAACTGCTAATAGCTGAATAAAATCTTTTGGCACTCCGCCGCCAATATAAATTACGCCGGTATCTTTAATTTTCTCTGACAAACTCATAAATTCAATATAATCTTTCATATTATCTAAAATCAAATTAAATCCCTTGCTTTTGGCAATTAGGCCAGCATCGCCGTAAGGACTATCAATAATAGCCGGACAAAAAACAGGAACCTTATACTTAGTTGCGGTGGCTACAATACTATTTATTCCTTTTTTTCTTAACCAATTCCCAAACAAATAAAAAACTTCTCGGGATGAATACGGACGATTACTTACCAAATTTTTTACATAGAAATCGGCAATCATTTCTGTCATATCCATATAATCGGTTTCCAGGCCAAAGACATCATAATAGCGATTGATATTAGTTTTAAGAAGTTTAACATCGTCAACCATATGGCTACCTTTCCAATAGGAATAACCCATTGCTTCAATAATATCTTCAGAAAGATTGGCCCCAGTAGCAACTAAAATATCAATGTAACGATTTTCAATTAACCAATTAATAATTTTCCACTGACCGGTAGTACTTAAAGAACCAGCGTAACCCAAAGCAATGGTCAGATTTTTGTCTCTTATCATTTTTTCCCAAACATCAACCACTTCTGCCAATTTTCTCCCCTGAAAACCGGTGTCTGCCATTTCTCTTAAAAGTTGGGAAATGGATTTTTTACTTACTTCAATTGCCCTTACTTTTTCTTTTAAATAAGGATTTTTATTTTTCATAAATTTATTTTCCTTAAGTTGATGAAATAAATTTCATCTCCATCTTCGTTTTTGCCAGGCAAAAACTCGCTAAGGTATGAAAACGGCGGCGGCCACGACCGATGTCCAGCGGCCATGCTTGTCCCCTCGGGCGGTTTGAGTCACGTTGGTGGTACGAACGATTTTGCCGCTCAGCCTAAAAGCCTGGCGCCGCGAGTCCCAAGCTTCGTCCGGATTAAATTTCAAGCCTAAAGTAGAAGCTAACATGGAAGCAGCCATATCTTCAGCATAATCTCCGGCTATTTCACAAGTTTGACCAAAAGAATGGTGCTCAGAAAGATAGCCGTATTTGTTGTTTTTAGCCGGGATAGCGCAGCCAATCGAAGCTGAAAGCAATCGATTTGGTTCATTAGAAGCGTTTCTGGCTAAAACTATAAAAATAACCTCGCCCGGACTTAAAAACTCCAGGCCCTTTGTTTTAGAAATCCTTTTGCAGCCAGGCGGCAAAATACTTGAAACAGAAACCAAATTAAATTGCTCAATGTCTGCTTCTCTTAGGGCTAACTCGAAAGAAGCTAAATAATCTTTATGAGTTCCTGCTCCGTTAGTCAAAAAAAATTTTGTCGGTGTCATTTTTTAAAAAATTTTTAATTATTATTTAATTATTTCATTTCAAGAGGGTTTGTCAATAGTTTTTGGCAAAAAATTAAAAAATCACAAAAAAAATTGTGATAAAAAGTTTTTCAAAAATAATTTTTATTTTAAAATTTGAATTTCTTCTTCTAATTTTATTCCAAATTTATTTTTCACTTTTTTCTTGACCAAATTTATCAACTTCAAAACATCTTGAGAACTTGCCTGGTTGGAATTAATAATAAAATTAGAATGAATTTTAGAAATTTGAGCTCCTCCGATTTTTTTTCCCTTTAAGCCGCATTCTTCAATTAGCCGAGCGGCAGCGAAGGCTGAAGAAGAAAATTTATCTTCTTCGCCCAATTCTCCGGCTGAGAAACCTGGAGGGTTTTTAAAAATACTTCCCGCCGATGGAAAATTTAAAGGCTGAGTTTTCTTACGATATTCTAAATATTTTTTAATTTTTTGAGGATTACTCTTTTTAAACTTAATTTCGGCTGAAAGAATAATCAGATTGGGATTTTTCTTAAAAATACTATCCCGATAACCAAATCGGCAATCTTTGTTTTTTAATATTTTTATTTTTTCTTCTTTAACATCAAACACTTCAATTTGTTTGACCACGTCTTTCATTGATTGGCCGAAAGCGCCGGCGTTGCCCCGAATTGCTCCAGCCACAGTTCCTGGAATTCCGGCTGCCCATTCTAAACCTTTGCTAACCAATTGGCTTAGTTTTTGATTTTGAAATTGAATCACCAAACCTCTATAGTCCTGGTCGGAAAATAATACATTGCTTCCAGCTCCCAAAATAAAAAAAGGCAAATTTAATTTCTTTGCTTCTTGGACTGCTTTAATTAGTTTATTTTTTGTTTTTGCTATAAAAAAATATTTAGCCCGACCCCCAATTTTAAAGGTAGTGTAATTTTTCAGCAAAACGTTTCTCTGAAATTTCATACTTAAATGGGCGGGAAAAGAACCCCAATTCATTGAATTTAGTGAGTATCCCCGCCCAACTTTATAATAACAATTTTAAAAAAAACGACAACCCTCGCTCGAGGGAGGGCTGTCGCGAATTGGAGTTGTGTGCTCACTAATTCTAATTACATATTAGCAGATTAATCTATTTTGTCAAGAGTGTGTTAATTTTGGCGCGAGTGGAAGAACCCACATAGCCCGTACCACTTGCCAACCCTAAA
>Ga0210057_1004113_pt1 | contig 19604 bp, 25 predicted proteins | sample CryGeyCG2114_010_2_FD_183968 | JGI IMG/M metagenome (GOLD analysis project Ga0210057, IMG submission 183968) | Groundwater microbial communities from aquifer - Crystal Geyser CG10_big_fil_rev_8/21/14_0.10 (SPAdes) (version 2) | ecosystem: Environmental > Aquatic > Deep subsurface > Groundwater ...
TTATTAAATAAACCTGAAAGGGAGAGATGATTCATCCCCCTTTTTTCTTTCGGAAAAAAACACTTTTTTGATTAAATCATTATCTTGAGAAAATTCTGCGAATTTATCTAAAAAACCATCATCATCGCTATCATAAAAAATTTTATCTATATATCCGTCTCCATTGTCATCTGAAATAACTAATTCTGCTTGAGGTTTAAACGCAGGTATATTTTTTTCAAAATCATAACCAGTAATTCTAAAAAAGGCAATCTTGTCCGCATTTTTATCCTTATTGAAATCGTAAGCAGCCTGAATGTACCACTTAACTCCCTTGCCCAAATCCGTTTTTTGCTCAAAACTCCCCATTAAATAACAATCTGCAAATTTTGCATAAAACGTACCATCTTTCTCAAGTTTGAAATATGGAGGATATTGCGTTAAAAGAGCTTCTCTTTTTTTGATAGAATCATTTTCATAAAAATTTTTAGAAATCAGATCATTTTTTTTAAAAGAATTTTCAAAAATATTTTGTTTTGGAGCAAGCATCAGTAAAAGAAAGAGAGTCAAAAAATGCCATTTCATTTTATTTTAAAGATAAAACTGATTAATAAATATTATTGCAGCAAAAATGTATCTTTATTCAGAATAATTTTTATCATTTTATTTCTTTAGAATTTTTTCTATCAAATCTCCTGAATAAATTATTTCAAAACCAAGAAAGGAAATTTTTTCTAAGGTATTTTTTTGCAAAAGTCCCAGTCTTTTGTTTAAATTTTTTTCATTCAAAAAAAGGTTCTTTAATTCTTCAGAATTTGAATCGCGAGTGCATTTCGAAAGAACAAAAGTTGCACGATTTTTTAAAGAAGTTGCAACTTCCAAATGTCTATTCAAGCTTTCCATTTCTTTATTTCCTTCAGAAATTCCTTGAAGAAAAAAATACGCTTCTGCCAAATTTTCAATATAAGTTACAAGTTTCGTCTGCTCTATAATGCAGTTTAAAAAAGAGGGGGTTTCTTGGTCTCCCAATATTCTTAGTACAAAATCTCCGTCTTGTTCAATGTAATATCCTAAAGATTTTACCTTTTTTGCAATTCCAAGTTCATACTTTATCATAAAACGATTCTTATGACAAACTTTCTGATAAATTTTTTCAGTTTCCCTTGGAGATAAGTAATCATAAATTTCAATTTGCGTCGTGATAAATTCAAGATTTTTTTTTGCGTAGTTTATTTTCTTTAGAAAATATTCACTTTTTAGTCCCGCGCCAGAATATTTTTTTAAATTTTCCAAACTAACAAAAGCGTGATATTGCTCCTCCAAAAAATTCTTTAAATTTGACATTGCTTTTTTAAGATCATTCTAAATTAAAAAGATTTAGTAATTTTTCCAGAGAATTAATTTTTTTAAAGGGTCACGCAGGAAAAGAGTATCTCCAGATTTTGTCCAAACATATTTTTCCCCTTTCCAAAAGAATAAGGACTCCCCATTATTTCCTTCTCCTGTTTTAATTTCCACTTCTTTAAAAGATTTTAAAGTAAAATTTCCAAAAATAAATTTTTTCCTTCCTTCGTCTTTAATTTCCCAATTTGTTAAACTGCAACCAAATGCACATTTATTATAAAGAATGAATTTATCCTCCTTTTGATTTAATTCCTTCAATTCGATACATGAAGAACAAAAATCTTTTGACATCTCACATAAATTTATCTTTTTTTCCAGACAAGAGTTCCATGCTTTTTTGAAAATTTCCGAATTAACATCTTTTCCAGAAGGAAAATAAAAATTTGAATGCCCATTTTTTACTGATTCAAGATTCACATTCTGGCTCCCAATAAAAACATAAGCAAGTTTTCTCTTGTATAAATCATATTTCTCTTTTCCAAAAACAAGTTTAACTTCTTTCCCTAAAACTTTTTCTTCAAGAAATTTTGTAGATTCCAAAGAGTACTTTTCTCCTTTTTCAGGAGAGTTAATACCGAGGAGTCTAACGGAAGTTCCATTTATCACCAAAGTATCTCCATCAATAACCCTTTCAACAATTCCATACTCTGAATTGTCAAAAGATTTAATTAAAAAAGAATCAATAAAAGAATAATTTAGAATTACTACCATTATAACAAGAAACAAAAGCGTGATCTTTTCTCTATTCATGTGTTTATTTAAATAATAAATTTTATAATGTTTATTGGAATCTAAAAGATATAAAAATAACTTCAAAAATCTAACTTGAAAAGAAAATTTTAATTTTTGAGAACAAAAGATGGGAGAGCGTAAATCAAAATGACTCCTTTATGACGAAGATTTTTTCTGAATCTATTTTAATCCGAAGAAAACTAATTTTATAAATGATGTGAGGGACAGGATTCGAACCTGCGAAAGGCTAAAGCCACAGGATCTTAAGTCCTGCCCGTTTGACCACTCCGGCACCCCCACACACTTAAAAAAGAAATTGGGATTAACTTAAAAATTTATGGATTTCACTATTTTCGTCATTAGAATTAAAATAAGTCAAAAAGAACATAAATCTTTTTAAATAATCAATGAAAAAAATTTAAATGCCCGAAATTAAGAGTCTACTTTATTCCTTGTTGATTTCTGCTTTAATTTTCTATGGATGCAAAGACCTTTCAAAAAATAAAGAGAAAAAATTTAAAAAAGAGTCTAATATTGAAAAGATTGAAAGTTATCCCTACCCCGAAATATATGATTCTCTTAAAAACAAATTTATAGAAAAACCAAAAGGAATTGAAGAGAAATTAATAAACGAAAATATGATTCACTTAGATAAAAACGAATTTTGGAAATATAAAATTATAGATAGTGTGGAAAACTTTTCTAAATTTAGAAATTTCGAAGAAAATGAAGGAATTTTTTCACAATTCGGAACAATGGTGATGATGATAAATAATTTTAAAACTATAAAAAAAGTTGACAAGGCAAATTTAGAAGATTTAAAGGAAGAATATATCCCATTAAAAAACCTTATTGAAAGACTAGACTCAATTTATGTAAAAAACAAAAAAAACCTAAATTATTTGGGTCTTAAAGAAATGTATGAAGAAATTGGAAAGGGTATTGAGCCAAACGAAGAAAATGCTAGTATTCCCATTCAAGAAGTAGTCTCCGGAAGAGGAGGTGTATGCAGAGATTTAGTTTCCACTTACTATCCTTTATTAAATTATTATGGATTTGACATAGGATTTAATTTCGGTTCTTCCGAAAATTCTGGTCACATTTGGTTAGCTGTAAACTTGGGAGAAAAAAATTTTGAACTTGATCCTTCATGGTACGGAAACAATATGATTCCTTTGGAAATGAGAGTAAAAAAAGATTTCAATTATAATTCATTAAAAAAAGAATTTACAACTCAAAAAAATTAAAATTATTTATTGTCAAATTTGACTCCAAGCTCTTCAAGCCTTAATAAATGCATTTGCATTATCTTTTCGATGTTTTCGACGACTCTCAAAAGTTCCATCTTTTCAGCTGCAAGAGTATTAAGTGCGCCTTGATGAAAGCCAATTTCTGACTCTTTACTTATTTTTGGAGTGGAATTCTTTGAAAGTGATTTTTCAAGCTTGTCTTTATCTATTTCCATTTTTTTAACCTCCTTAAAATTTAGTTCCGGTTAGTTTAATTAATTTGATTTTGGGGTGGGATATATTTATTCTTTGACTTCCAAGAACATTTTGCCCGCCTTTCTAAAAAATCATGTCTTCCACTTCGATTATTTGAAATCAACTTTGAAGAATTCGCATACGCAGGATAAAAAATTTTTCTTTGATTTTCTTTTAAAAAATATTTTTTCTTTTTGGAATAAAAATCATTTGAATTTGAAATTGAATTTTCTTTTGTAGTATATGGAAAATCGCGTAGAATTCCTCTTGAAAAATTTCCAAAATGGGCTATTGAATATATTATAAATAATAAATTATGCATACCTAAAAATAAAAATAAACCTTTTTAAAAATTTAGGGTCTAAAAATTAAAAATTAGTTTTCAAAAAAACTGTAAACTACGTATGATAATATTCCAAGAAAAAGACCAAATATGAGATCAAAATTAGATATAGGGTAGCATATTGAGAAAGAAGAAAAATTCTGAAAATCGAATTTTGAACAATCTAAAAAAATTTCTCTAAAGGTAAATCCAAAAATAAAGAAAATTATTGAGGTTGCAATTTTAACCCAAGTAAATCTAAAATTCATACAATAAATAAGAAATCAACCTTTAAAATTATTTCTTTTGAAATAAACTATAAATTACATAGAACAATGCACCAACCAAAATTCCTAAGATTATTTTTTGTAAATTATTCATAAATAAGTTTGATTGACAAATTGACCCAAAACAGACCTGAGAAAATAAAGCAAAACTCATAACTGAAACAAAAACTATAACTAACGAAATAATTAATTTGATTTTGGTCGATTTGAAATTCATTACAAAATAACCAATTTCGTATATTTAAACTTATTCAACGGAAATTATTTCGAGATCTCATCATAATATCTTTCAGCTTCTATTGCCGCTTGGGCCCCTGTTCCTGCCGCAGTTATTGCCTGCTTATAAATCGGATCCTGAACATCACCCGCCGCAAAAACTCCCGGCAAATTCGTTCGTGTACGACCATCAGTTTTGACAAACCCCTGACCATCAAGGTCGATTAAATCTTCAAAAATTTTTGTATTTGGTATGTGCCCAACAGCAAGGAAAACTCCATCTGTGTCATATTCTTTCTCTTCCCCAGTTTTGTTATTTTTGATTATTACTTTTTTTAAGGGGGGTTCACCCAGAAAATTAACAATTTCTGAATTAAACATTATTTCAATTTTAGAATTCTTTTTTACCTTTTCCTGCATAATTTTACTTGCTCTAAAATTTTCTTTTCTGTAAACTATTGTTACTTTTTTTGCAAACTTTGTCAAGAAGTTTGATTCTTCCATTGCCGAATCTCCTCCTCCAACAACCAAAATTTCTTTTCCTTTGTAAAAAAAACCATCACACGTTGCGCAAGTATGAAGTCCACGCCCTTGAAAATTTTTTTCATTCTCTAAACCCAACCAACGAGCAGAAGCCCCCGTTGAAATTATTATTGTCTTCGCCGAATACCTTTCTTTTCCAACAAGAACTTCATATCCATTTTTAATTTTTTTAAAACCCGTGACATTTTTTTGAATAACCTTTGTTCCAAACTTCTCCGCCTGTTTTTTCAGTTGAACCATAAGTTCAGGACCATTTATCCCCTCTGAAAAACCCGGAAAATTTTCAACTTCTGTAGTTAACATTAACTGACCTCCCTCTTCAATTCCCGTAAAAATCAATGGATTTAAGTTTGCTCTTCCAGCATAAATTGCCGCAGTCCAGCCTGCAACTCCCGCACCGATTATAATCAACTTTTCCATATTCCCTAAAATTTAATTTTATTTAAATAAGTTTGTTAGAATAGAAAAATGCTGCTATTTTTTGCAGTTTACATAAAAAGTCTAAAATTAAACAAAAATATAAATATTTAAAATAGGAAAAAGTTTTTTGAATGTAATGGAAAAAATTCTATTCACTGGTCCTCCTGGCTCAGGGAAAGGAACACAGGCAAAACTGCTTAAAAAATACGGTTACATTCATTTATCAAGCGGAGACTTAATAAGAAATTCAAAAGATTCGGTAATTGTTGATTATAGGGAAAATGGCGGATACGTTAAAGGAAAATTCTTATTGGATGAACTAATCTTTAAGATGCTAAATGAAGAAATTTCAAAATTTCCTGAAAATTCAAAAGGATACATTCTTGATGGATTTGTAAGAAATATTAAACAAGCCAAAGATGCTAAAAAAAGAAGATTATTAGATAAAGTTTTTTATTTTATTATTAACAAAAATACTTCGATAGAAAGAAGGATGAAAAGAAAAGAAGAACGAACCGACGATAAACCCGAATCAATGGAAAGCAGACTTGAAGTTTACAAAAAGGAAACCGAACCTATTTTGGAATATTTAAAGGAAAATTTCGAATTTTATTCTGTTGATGCTAGCCACACAATTGAAGAAATTCATAAAGAAGTAAAAAGAATTTTGAAGCTAGATTAAATTTATTAATCCCCTTTTCTTTTTGGCTCTATGAAAGAATTAGTATTTAAAACTATAAAAAAAACAATTGAAAAATTGGGCATGAAAGTGGATGATGAAAAAATTATTTCTGCGATTGAAATTCCAAAAGATTATTCTAAAGGAGATTTTGCTTTTCCCTGTTTTGTTCTTGCAGGAATATTTAAAATGCCTCCCCGAGAAATTGCAATTCAGATAAGAAGAGAAATTGAAAATGCTCCAATTGAATTTGAAAATATTGAAACCGAAGAAGCCTACATAAATTTCTTTTTTAATAGAAAAAACCTCGCTTTTGAAACATTAAAAAAGATAAAAAAAGAAGGGGATAACTATGGAAAAAATAATGACAGTAAAAATGAAAAAACAATGATTGAGTTTCCTTCTCCAAATACAAATAAACCTCTTCATTTGGGTCATTTAAGAAATATGTCCATTGGAGAAAGCATTTCAAGAATTTCTGAATTCAACGGGGAAAAAGTTGTGAGAACAAATTTGAATAATGACCGAGGAATTCATATCTGCAAATCAATGCTTGCTTATAAAAAATGGGGTAAAGGAAAAAAACCTGTTAAAAAAAAGTCAGACCATCTGGTTGGAGATTTTTATGTAAAATACTCCCAATATGAAAAGAAAAATCCAGATATTGAAAAAGAAGTTCATGACCTTTTAGGAAAATGGGAAAATGGAGATAAAAAAACAATTAAACTTTGGGAAAAAATGAACAAGTGGGCTCTAGATGGATTTAAAGAAACATATAAAAATTTTCAAATCTCCCACGATAAGGAATATTTTGAAAGCAAAATCTACAAAAAAGGAAAAGAAATTATCCTTGATGGAGTAAAAAAAGGAGTTTTCCAACAACTTGAAGATGGTTCAATTAAATTCGATTTGAAAGAAGAAGGGCTCGGAGAAAAATACCTTTTGAGGGGGGACGGAACTTCACTTTATGTGACCCAGGATATCTATCTTGCTTATTTGAAACAAAAAGAATTCAAGTTGACCAAAAATTATTACGTCGTTGGAAACGAACAAGAATATCATTTCAAAGTCCTCTTTAAAATTCTTGAAAAATTAAAGATTCCCCTGAAAGGACTAAAACATCTTTCTTACGGAATGGTCAATCTTCCCGAGGGCAAAATGAAATCCCGTGAAGGAACTGTAGTCGATGCGGATACTTTGATTGACCAAATGCAAAAACTTGCACAAAAAGAAATATCTAAAAGAGAAAAGTCAATTTCAAAAACTGAACTTAAAAAAAGAAGTCAAGTGATTGCCCTTTCAGGTTTGAAATATATGCTTTTGAAAATAGACATAATGAAAAATATGTTGTTTGATCCAAAAGAATCAATTTCATTTGAAGGAAACACTGGACCCTACCTTCTTTATTCATATGCCAGAGCAAATTCGATTTTAAATAAATTTAAAAAAGAACCAAAGATTATTTTTTCTGAAAACCTTGAAGAAAAAGAAACTGAATTAATCCTTAAGTTAAATGAATTTCCGAGGATAGTTAAAAAATCTTATGGCTCATTAAACCCTTCACTTATTGCAACTTACTCCTATGAACTTTCAAAAATATTTAATGAATTTTATCATTCACATAACGTTCTAAAATCTAACAAAGAAGAATTTAGGATTAGTCTTGTCAACTCTTTCAGACAGGTGTTAAAAAATTCACTTTACCTACTTGGAATCGGCGTTTTGGAAAAAATGTAAAAATTGAATCAAAATTCTAAGGCACCAAAAGTTATATAAAAGTATGAAAATATTTTCATATATGGAAGAATTAAAACCTCTGGATTACCCTTATGATGCACTTGAACCTTACATAGATAAGGAAACTATGGAATTCCACCATTCAAAACATCATAAGACTTATATTGATAAATTTAATACTGCAATAGAAAACTACCCTGAACTCTCCCCTAAATCCTCTGAAGAAATATTAAAAGATCTGAATTCAGTTCCTAAAGAAATAAAAACCCAAATCATAAATCACGGCGGGGGAACCTGGAACCACAACTTTTTCTGGAAAATTTTAAAAAAAGATGTTAAAAAAGAAGGTGAAATAATTGAGGAAATAAACAAAAAATACGGCTCTTTTGAAAATTTTAAAAAATCTTTTAGTGATTCTGCAACAACTTTATTTGGAAGCGGTTGGATCTGGCTTGTTTTGGAAGAAAATGAATTAAAAATCATCCAAACAAAAAATCAAGATTCTCCGATTTCTCAAGGGTTAATTCCTTTAATTGGAATTGATATTTGGGAACACGCATATTATTTGAAATATAAAAACAAAAGGGTAGAGTACATAGAAAATTTTTACAAAGTAATAAATTGGAAAAAAGTTAATGAATTGTTTTTGGATTCCAAGAAGTAACTATTAAAAGCACCTTCTTCTTTATTGCATTATGAGATACGAAAATCTTGCAAAAGTTTACGACCAACTTTCAAGCACAACAAAGAGACTTGAAAAAATTAATATTCTTGCAAAATTTTTAGAAGAAATTCCAAAAGATGATTCTGATATTCTTTACCTTATGGAAGGAAGAATTTATCCTGCTTATGATGAAAGAAAAATTGGAATTTCAAATCAACTTGCAATAAAAGCAATTTCAAAAGCGACAGGAACCGATCAGAAAAAAGTGGTCGCACAATGGAAAAAAATCGGAGACATCGGCGAAGTTGCTAAAGAATTAACAAAAGGCAAAAAACAAACTACTCTTGCATCACATATAACAACCACCAAAAAAGTTATAGATAATTTAAGAAAACTTCCTGAACTTGAAGGGAAAGGAACTGTTGACAAAAAACTTTCCTTAATTACTGAACTTTTAACCTCGGCGACTCCGATCGAAGCACTTTATCTTGTACGAACTTTAATTGGAGATTTAAGAATAGGAGTTCAAGAATCAACAATCAAATATTCCATGTTAAAAGCTTTTTTTAAAAATAATAAAAATTATGAGATAAACCTTCAAAGAGCTATTGACCGCTCAAACGATTTGAAAGAGGTGTTTGAATCTGCAAGGACAGGAAACCCTGAAGAACTAGATAAAATTGGTCTTGAGGTTGGAAAACCAATAAAGGCAATGCTTGCTCAAAAAGCGAATGGTATTGAAGATGCCTTTAAGCATCTTGGAAAACCTCTTGCAGTCGAATACAAGTATGATGGGTTCAGACTTCTAATTCATAAAAAAGATGAAAAAATTATTCTTTTTACAAGAAGTTTGGAAAATGTAACAAATCAATTTCCAGAAGTTATAGAATATGTTAAAAAATATATTGATGGCAAATCGTTCATCTTAGATTCCGAAACAGTAGGCTATAATAAAAAAACAAAAAAATATACTGATTTCCAAGCAATCTCTCAAAGAATAAAAAGAAAATACAACATAAAAAATATTTCGGAAAAGCTCCCTGTAGAAGTGAATGTCTTTGATATCCTTCTTTATAATGATAAATCCCAACTTGAGAAGCCTCTTAAAGAAAGAAGAAAATTAATTGAAAAAATAATAAAAAGCCACCCCTACAAACTTATTCTTTCTAAATACCTCGAGTCTTCGGATAAAAAAACTATTGAAGAATTCTACAAAAAAGCGCTTAAAGATAATCAGGAAGGAATAATGTTAAAGAATCTTGAAGCTCCATACCGACCTGGAAGAAGAGTAGGAAATATGTTAAAATTGAAACCAGAAGAAAATGAGCTTGATTTGGTTATAACTGGGGGGGAATGGGGAACTGGAAAAAGATCTGGATGGATTTCCTCTTTTATACTTTCATGTAAAAAGGACGGAAAATATCTCGAGATTGGAAAAGTTGGAACAGGGATAGGTGAAAAAGTAAATGAAGAAAATAAAGTAACCTTTGATGAATTGACAAAACTAATGACCCCCTTAGTTACCGAAGAAAAAGGAAAAAATGTAAAAGTAAAACCAAAAATTGTTGTGACAATTCATTATCAGGATATTCAAAAATCTCCAACATATGATTCAGGTTGGGCGCTTCGCTTTCCGAAAATTACTACATTAAGACCAGACAAACCCCTTTCAGAAATCGCAACTATTGAAGAAATTGAAAACGATTTCATAGAACAAAGAAAGAAAAATTACAAATATGGTTAATTAAAAGAAATCAACGAAACTCTTTCTCGCATCAACTTATTTACTTTTATGATAAATCACTCCTGAAAATAGCCGTTCTTCAAAAATCCATTTATACATAAGTTTGTCTCCTGAATTTATTTCATTAAGAATCGAAATTGCAAAATTAGCTACCTTAACCTTTATAAATCCTAATTTTCTTTAAAAAGGATGACTGAAACAAAGAAGGCTTCTTCGACCAGTTCAAAAAAGGATTCTGAATATAAAATACAAAATATCGTAGCTACAACTTCTCTTGAAAAGCCAGTTCCATTAACAAAACTTGCAAGAACGCAACCCAACACAGAATATAATCCTGAAACTTTTCCAGGATTAGTTCTTAGAATTAAAGAACCAAAATCAGCAGTACTCGTTTTTTCATCCGGAAATCTTGTTTGCACAGGAACTAAATCTCTTGCTCAAGTTAGAAAAGTTATTGATGAAGTTATAAGACAATTGAAAAAAGTAAATGTAAAAATAACAATAAAACCTAAAATAACAGTTCAGAATATTGTTGCTTCTGGAACAATTAACCTTCAGCTAAACTTGAACTATTTGGCTCTTGAAATGGAAAACACAGAATATGAACCAGAACAATTTCCAGGACTTGTATACAAACTTGAAGATTCAAATGCAACTTTTCTTTTATTCTCAAACGGAAAACTTGTCTGCACTGGAACAAAAAATAAACAGCAACTTGAAAATTCTATGAATCAACTTTTGAAAAATATAAAAAAAATCTTAAAAGATCATAAAAAATAAACAGAAATCATCTAACTTATCTCGTAATAGGGGCAATTGCGATTATTATTAGTATAATTTTACTATTCAATAATTATAAAATTCCCACAAAGATTTCAGATGAAGAAATACACGAAATCGTTCTTAAACAAAGTTCAAAATTTTGTAAATACTTGGATAAACTCTCTAACGACTCCGCTTCTGCAACCTGCCTAGACCAACAAGCATACTCTTTGGTTGAAGAGTTCGATGGATCCGAATTGGATATTAGCAAATATACTTTAGAAAAAATGGGGGAGGGATATCTAATTACAATAAATCAGAATATAATTTATGTTTGGAATACTCGAACAGGAATTCTCCCTTTCACATTCAAAATTTCAAAAAATAATGAGGGCACACTTTCCATTAACTTAATTACTTATCCTGAAAAAACAAGCTTGAATTAACACAATTTAAAAAACTACTCTCAAATTTACAACTATTTTTATAAATAGGAATCATATTATTTTTTTATGGATGAGGTTGATTTCACACAAGAACTTGGAGAAGATAATTTTGAAGTAAAAAAAGTCGAGCAAACGGGTAAACAAGAAGAACTAATCTTAGAGTCGAAAAGATTTATTGATTCCTACAAGAAAAAATTAAAATCTTCTTTAAGGGATGAAAATAATGTTGTTTTTATTGACTTTATGGAGATTGCTGAAGAAGCTCCTGTACTTTCAGAAGAACTTATAAAGAACCCTGAAGAGACACTTAGAATTCTCGAGATCGCTATAGAAGAAATGGGTTTAATTGATAATGTAAGAGTTAGACTTTTCAATCTCCAAAAGTCAGATGAAATACTCATAAGAAATGTTCGTTCAAGGCACCTGAACGAATTAATAGTAATTGAGGGAATAATTCGTCAGTCTTCTGACGTCCGACCTCAAGTCGTGAATGCAAAATTTGAATGCCCAAGTTGCGGAACCGTAATTTCTGTTTTGCAAATGGAAAAAAAATTCAGAGAGCCAAGCCGTTGTTCCTGTGGTAGAAGAGGAGGATTTAAATTGATATCAAAAGAAATGGTCGATACCCAAAGATTGATTATTGAAGAGGCTCCGGACATGCTTCATGGTGGAGAACAACCAAAAAGAATTAACGTATTTGTAAAAGAAGATTTAGTTGACCCGAAAATGGAAGAACGAACAACTCCTGGTGCGAGAGTCAGAGTAATTGGAATTTTAAAAGAGGTCCCAGTTCCTTTATCGACTGGCGGTATGTCAACACGTTTCGAACTCGCACTTGAAGTAAACAATATAACTCCCCTTGAAGAAACTTTTGAAGAACTAGATATCAATGAAGAAGATGAACAACAAATTCGTGAACTTGCTGCCGATCCAGAAGTTTTAAAAAAATTAAGAGAAAGTGTTGTTCCGAGCGTTTGGGGTTATAATGAAATAAAGGAATCCTTATTACTCCAACTTTTTGGAGGAGTTCAAAAGCAAAAAACAGACGGGCAAAAAACTCGTGGAGACATTCACATAATGATGATTGGAGACCCGGGAGTTGCAAAGTCTGTAATTCTAAATTTTATGGCAAATATTTCTCCTAAGGGAAGGTACGTTGTAGGAAAATCAACTTCTGGGGCGGGTCTTACCGCAAGTGTTGTAAGGGATGAATATTTGAAAGGTTGGTCACTTGAAGCAGGTGCAATGGTCCTTGCAAATAAAGGACTTGTTTGCATTGATGAACTTGAAAAGATGGATCCATCCGACCAGTCCGCCATGCACGAAGCAATGGAACAACAAACGGTTACAATTTCAAAAGCAAACGTTCAGGCAACATTGAAGGCCCAAACTTCAGTTCTTGCAGCAGCAAACCCCAAATTTGGAAGATTTGACCCTTCTCAAGGAATTCCTCAACAAATAAATCTCCCTCCTGCATTGATTAACAGATTCGATATGATTTTCACAATGAGAGATATCCCAAATTTAAGAAACGACACCAAAGTTGCAGACCACATTCTCGAAGAACACCAAAAAGAAGCAAAAACTATGTTTATTGACAAAGATTTATTCAGAAAATATATCGCATATGCGAGGCAAAGGATACAACCAAAATTAACTAATGAGGCTGTTCAAAAAATGAAAGAATTTTATGTAGGATTGAGAAACAGACCAATGATTGAAGGCCAAGAAATGAGAACAATTCCAATTTCGGCAAGACAACTCAATTCCCTTATAAGAATGGCGGAAGCTGCTGCAAAACTAAGGATGTCTGAAAATGTTGAAGAAAAAGATGCTAATGTTGCAATTGATTTAATCAAATATTACCTTGAACAAGTTGGGTTTGATGAGGAAACTGGAGAGATAGACATCGATAAAATTTCGGGAAAAATGAGGTCAAGCCAAAGAAATAAAATTTTCATGGTTAGAGATGCAATTTACTCTTTGTCAAAAGATGATGGGGAGCAAGTCCCAATTGAAAAACTTGAAGAATCTCTTCAGGGGAAACTGAACCCTGATGAAATTGAAGATGCAATTGAAAAACTTGCTAAAGAAGGAACTATTTTCAAACCAAGAAGAGGTTTCGTTCAGAAAGTTTAGAAATGTTAAAAGAAATAATCTTTCATCCCCCAGAAAAATTGGAAGGGGCCGAAGATTTTTTAACGGAAATAAATGAAAATTTTGACTCTGAATCAAAGAAGGAATTTAATAAGCTCGAAATCAGTTTGTTTGTTAGCATTGGAAGTAATCCCACAAAGATATCTTTCAAAAAAGAAAACGAAAGATTTTACACATTATATGCTTTTGAAGGAAATATAGAAGGATATAGCCCCAAAAATAGACAAATTACTCACTACAAAAAAAATTATAGAATCTTAACATTTCAAAATTCAGAAAAATATTAAATAAAAATTCAACTTGACTAAATGGGAAATTAATAGAAAAAAACTTAACCACTCTCACATTCATATAAATCTTTAAAAACCATTTTTAATTTTTAATCTTATGACCGATCAATACAAAAGAAATATTTCATTCAAACTTCGAATAGGAGATATTCTTCTTGGAAAACCTATTTTTGACAATGAAAAGTTTCTCTATCTTGAAATTGGAAGTAAAAAAATTTCAAGAGTCAATATTATAGGAAATATTGTTGACAAATACGAAAGCGAAGGAGAAAAAAAATATATATTCTTCACTCTTGACGATGGATCGGGACAAATTAAAATGAAAACTTTCGGCGAAGAAGATTCAGAAAAATTCAAAAAAGTTGTCCAAGGGCAAACAGTTGTAGTTATAGGTATTGTAAGAAACTGGAATAATGAAACTTACATCCAGCCAGAAATAATTTCCGAAAAAGACCCAAAATACCTTTTAGTAAGAAAACTTGAATTTGAAAATCAAAAAAAGGAAACGGTAAAAACTCCAAAAGATAGAAACGAGATTAAAGCAATAAAAGATAAAATTTTAGAAAGAATAAAAAATTCTGAAAATGAAGGCGGAATTGATACTGAAACAATAATGCTAGAAGAAAGAAGCGTATCTTCTGAAACAATAAATGAGGAAATAAAAAGATTACTAGAAGAAGGAATTATTTTCGAACCAAGACCTGGAAGACTAAGATATTTAGGATAAATTTAATTTAAATAATCAAGTTCAACAATAACTTCTTTACCGATACGTTCAGAATAAAGAAGTCCTATTTTTTCTGCTTTAGGTTGATATCTCTTATTAAAAACAAAAACCTTCTCTAAAAGAGGGTCTAACTTTAAAACATCCTTAAATGGAAAAAAGATTGGACATGTATAAACTGAACCTGCAAATTTCTTAGTGAAAAAAAATGGACCCATCACTTTACTAACTAGGGATTTATCCATTTCACGATTCATCTTTGATATCTGCAATTCCTTTGTTTTATCAATAATACGAATCTCTCCCATAAAAAAATACAACGGAATAACTTTTTAAGTATTTGTATAATAAATTTACTTTTTTCTTTTCTTTGACTTTTTCTTGTTAGAACTAATTTTTTCCTGAAATTTATATGTAAAGTATATTAAAATCGCTAGACCAATAACTGAAATTAAAAATCTCAACCAATCTTCTGAATATCTCCAATAACTTCCGACTCCCCTCAAAATAGTTCCGATTCCCCCTGCCATAATTCCCGTACTAACTGCTTCAAGACTAAAAAAATATGCCCCAAACAAAATGAGCAAAATCCCGAGAGGAATTGCAACTAAAAAAATATTCATATTGTATCTTTCAAATTTTAACTCATAAGCTTCTCTGCAACTAAATTCTTTATCACAATACCCGGTCGAACACGGGGATTCAACGCATCGGGCATCTCCTTCGGTCCACTTTCCGCCCATTTCAAAACAAGAACTTTCATTCAAGACTTCAATTTCCCACATTGATATTGGACAAAAATCCTCATACCGAGGTTCTAATAAAAAGGTATTCACTCCATAGGTTGTAACGAATATGGTCAAAACTAAAACAGCCACTCCCAAAATAATTTCCTTTAAATTCATAATAATTTAACAAAAAAAGATTTTATAAATCTGTCCAATAATTAATCATCTTTCAAAAACAATCTTTCTTGAATACCCTTCAATTCTTAAAAATTCAATTCTCCCATCTAAAATTATCTTGTTATCAATAACTTTCAAATTACCAACATAATTTCTAAATATAACTCTTTCAGAATTTATTTTCAACAAATTTTCTCCTAATAAAATTTGTCCTGAAGCATTATAATCAAGCCCCCTTATATACGTTAAACCTTTAATCTCAATTAATTTGTAATCTGTTTCAGAATCTAATGAAACCTTTATATTTCCTCCATCCTCTAAAAAAATTGGAACTGAATTAATAATTATTTCGGAGACTTTTCCTTCTAAATCCAGTATCTCTTCATTATTAAAATCAAAAATTCCATTAAAATTTTTTAAAACTACTTTATTATCAAAACCTTCTAAAGGTATCTTCTTATTATCTACCTCAAGGGAAACTTTATTTGAATAGAAAATAATTTCCTCGTATTCTCCTTTCAAATTTATTTCTGGCACAGTTAGTGAACTTTGAATTTTTAGAGTGTTGTTCTCTCCATAAGAATTGATAAAATTTCCTGTGAAATTAAAATCTTCAAATTTTAGGAAAGTAACAACCGCTATAATAAAAAATAAAAAAAATAAAAAAATAAAAAGTTTTTTATGACTTTTTCTTTTTCCATAATATTGATTGTGGTATTCGGAGTTCTCTTTTTTCATTTTGATTTTGACTTATTCAATTTTATTGCTTCCTGAAGTAGATTTAGAAATACTTCAGGCTTATTTATATTCGGTACACTAATGGCAGCCTCATTTAAGAATCTTCTTATATTAATCGTGCCATAGCCCAAAATTCTTTTATGTAACCCTTGATTTAGACTAAGGTCTGAGATAGATTCAAACTCAATTTCTCTTATATTTTTATTCACTATTCCCCTATTTTCAATAAAAGAATTTTCAGTTATTGCCCACCAATTTCTTATTCTATGAATTTCTATGAATTTAATTAGAATAAAAACGGAACCTAAAGCAATTACCCATCCTAAAGTTGAAATTTCAATATTGTTAGAATAAAAATAGACCAAACCCACAAAAATCAAAAAAATCAGAAAATAATATAAAAAATACGACTTTCTCGAACTCCGCACCTTAAGAAGAATCTGTTCTTTTTTCATAATATGAAGAGATATTTATGCTTAAAAAATATTGCTGTTCTCAGATTATTTTTTGTCCTTCTCAACTTCTGGATGTTGATGTCCTCTTTTCAACCTTTCCTTCAAAATTTTTAATTCCTTTCTCTTTTCTTTTTCATAATTCTTCCTTAAATCTTTTGAATCTTCAATTATCTTTGAAACATATTCCCCCCCCAAAAAATGGGGAAGTATTACATAATCTGCTCCTGAATCATAAAGCTCAAGAGCGTCTGAAATTTGTCTGCTCGTTAAAATGGTTATAGGGTTCGCCTTATTTCTTTTCAAAACATCCATTATTAACTGATTTGTTTCTTTTTCAGGAATAGTTGAAACAATTACTGCGGCCTTGCAAAGTCCAAGATCTTCAAGTAATTCCGAATCGTCAACATCCCCATAAATTGCATCAATTCCTTCTTCTTTCAATTCCTTAACAATTTGAGGATTGTAATCTATTACCAAAAAATTCTTAGTTATTTTTGAAAATGCCCTTATTACAGAAAAACCAATTCTATTATAACCTAACAAAATATAATCATATTTCTTTTTTGGAAGCCCTTTTTCTTTTATTTTCTTCTTTTCAAAAATCGTTAAAACTTTCGACAACTTTTCAAAAACTTTTTCTGAATACATTATCAAATAAGTGCATCCAAAAATTGTGATTAAACTAATTAAAGTTACGAATGAAAGTATCTCCTGAGAAACATGCCCTGCTTTCATTCCAAGAGCGATAAAGATAAGGGAAAATTCTCCAATTTGTGCAACTGTCAGGCCCGACATAAAACCAGTTTTTTTGCTGTATCCAAAAAACCCCATTAAAACTATCACAATGAGGGGGTTTCCAAAAACAACTAAAAGAGAAAATACAATTGTCGGAACAACCAAGGCACTTATATTTGTGAAAATCATCTGGCTTCCCAAAATTATAAAAAATGAAATCAAGAAAAAATCTCTAAGGGGTTTTAATTTAGAACTTATTTCAAAACTATAAGGAGACATAGAAAGCATAACCCCTGCAATTAATGCTCCAACTTCAAGTGAAAAACCTGCATAAAGGAAAAGAAGCGATAACCCCAACCCCCAAGAAATTGCAAACACAAACAAAAGTTCTTGAGACTTTGCAAAAAAATCACTGAACCTCGGAAGAATATAATGACTAATCGGAATCAAAATTCCAATTATAACAATTCCTTTCACGAGTGTTGAAATTAGTACTTCTCCTGCTTCAGCGCCCCCTCCTGCAAGAGAGGAAACAACAATCAACGCAATTATCGCAACCAAGTCCTGAACGATTAAAAACCCAATTGAAATTTTTCCATAAAGCTTTTCAAGAGAATCTTTGTCGGAAAGAAGTTTCAAAATTATGATTGTTGAAGAGAAAGTTAAAGCAATTGCAATATAAATTGAAGTTATTGGAGGAAATCCTAAAAGCATCCCTAAAAAATAACCAACAACTGAAGTGAAAAGAATTTGACCTATTCCCGTAACGAGGGAAATTTTACCAACTTCTTTTATAATTTTAGGAGATAAATGAAGGCCTACAATAAAAAGAAGAAATGCAATTCCCATTTCCGAAAAAATTGAAATCATTTCTCCACCTTGAATTAGATTAAGAAATAAAGGTCCAACTAAAATACCCGAAATAATATATCCAATTATTAGTGGCTGTTTTAAAAATTTCATTATGACAGAAACTCCTAATACCACTAGAATTATCAGCCCGAATTGTATAAATGAACTCTCCATTTTCCTCTTTTAATAAAATGTGATTTGTTATTTATAATATTTATGAAAATCAAAAAATTCCAAAACCCTTAAAAATGAATCATTCCCCTTAGTTTTATGAAGTCTTATGAAGAATTATTAGATGAAGCTTACGAGAAAGTTAAAATTATAGAAGGAACTGGCGAAAGATTTGAAATCCCCGGTATCGAAGGTCATTTTGAAGGTAAAAAAACTATTCTGACTAATTTTTTTCACGTGGCCTCGAGTCTTAGAAGAAATCCGGATCACTTATTAAAATTTTTAACGAAAGAACTAGCAGCAAAAGGAATAATACAGGGAGATAGAATAATTTTGAACATGAAAGTTTCAAGCAAGAAAATAAATCCTAAAATAGAACAATATGTTGAAGAATTCGTACTTTGTAAAGAATGTAAAAAACCGGACACTGAAATAGTAAAAGAAGGCAAATTCACTATGCTTCAATGCCTTGCATGCGGAGCAAAACACCCTATTCAAGCAAAAATATAACTTTATTTAGGTGGCAGAAGCTTTAAAAAAACAAACTATCTAACTAATTAATCGTAGAAAACGATAAGGAGGTCAAAAATGGTAAAAGGATATTGCGTTAAATGTAGAGAAAAAGGCAGAGAAATGAAAGGTGTTTCTATCAAACAAAATGCAAGAGGCGGATATATGGGCCAGGGAACATGTATTTCATGCGGAACTAAGATGTCAGCAATGATGTCAAAAGACAACGCCGAAAAAGCAATAAGTTCGGGAGAAGCAAAAAAAGCCTATTAAAAAAATTTATTTTTTATTTTTATTTTATTAAGTTAGTGGAAATTAAAAAAATGTTTGTGAATATAATTGAATCTTACAGAAATGTGGTCGCAATCGCAGATGAGGACCTAATTGGAAAACAATTTTTTGATGGAAAAAAACAACTTGATGTAAAGGAATCTTTTTACAAAGGAGAAAATGCTAAACCTCTTTCTGCTGAAGAAATTAAAGAAATTATGATTAAGTATTCGAAAGAAGATTCAACATTCAATATCGTTGGAAAAAATTCAATTGCCTGTGCACTTGAGGTTGAAATAATCTCAGAAGGGTCCATAATGAAAATAGGTGGAATTCCATACAGCTTAATTTTGTTGTAAAGCTTTCAATCACAACCCG
>Ga0210057_1004115_pt1 | contig 19599 bp, 18 predicted proteins | sample CryGeyCG2114_010_2_FD_183968 | JGI IMG/M metagenome (GOLD analysis project Ga0210057, IMG submission 183968) | Groundwater microbial communities from aquifer - Crystal Geyser CG10_big_fil_rev_8/21/14_0.10 (SPAdes) (version 2) | ecosystem: Environmental > Aquatic > Deep subsurface > Groundwater ...
CCTGATTGTTTTGGAGTATTATTCCGACTAGGACTAAATTTAAAAATGCACAGCAGGGTGCGTTTTTAAATTTAGTCCGCCCACTTGGACTCGAACCAAGGACCTTCTCCTTAAAAGGGAGCCGCTCTACCAACTGAGCTATGGGCGGAGGCGAGAAGGATTACGAAAATGTATTTTCATAATCTTCGAGCCGAACGCACAGAAGCTTTGCTTATGGGCGGGACTCTTCACCTCTTTTCCTTTCCATAAACACTGCTTATGGGCGGATGTAATGATTATTGCCTAATTTCCGGTTTTCTTCAACAAAAAGATTTCGAGAAGGTCCGAGAGTATTCCTCGCCCTGCCCGCGACTCATGGTAGAGGGAAACCAATTCTCTCGAAAGATTTTCTGCTTCTCCGGGAGCAAACCGTGTAGCAAAACGCTTCGCTTTGGAATAGACAAACGGCTTAAGCCCGGACTCTCCGGCTGTTTGCGCGTTTGATGCAAGAACCAGTGCGCGTGCCTGCCACGAGAGGGCCCCGTGGATCTCTTCAGGCGCCATTCCTCCTTCAATGAACTTTCGATAAAGGATCCATGCATTCTTCCGATTACCCGAAGCGAAAGCATCGGTCAAGGCAAACACGCTGACCAATGGCTCGATGTCTTTTTTTTCTTCATCAAACGACTCCAACACCACCCCCGCAATCATTCTAATGTTCTTAAGAATATGAGAATGTGCTCGGGCGGTAAGGTTTGGCTCGATGACAAATACGGATGCGTCTGCTTCAGCAAAAACCTTCATGTGCTCGCTGAGGAGCTGTGCGCCTTCATCGGTCTCAAGCGGGCAGTCAAGGATGAGTGCGATTTTGGACGAAAACATGCCACGAGCGCCAATGTACCCGAGTGCGTTCACCAGCGGCTCCCCTCCTTCGCCGAAACGAACCGTTTCGCACCCTGCGGCGAGCTTCAACGCTTTCTTTTTCGCTGTGACGGTATCGGTACCGGTAAAGATATAGAGCATGGAGATATTCCCTACTATACGCCCGAGTGCACGGTCCGTACACAAACAAGCGCGCGAACAAGAAATGCCCTTCCTGCAGTCTTCATATCAAGGGTTTCATTTCTCCCCAGTTTTGCCCCGCTTCGCTGGAAACGGTAATGGGGACTCCATCCGCTTGTTCGCGAGTGAGCACTGATTCCATCATGTGTTTTGCCTTGGGGGCAAACTCTGAAATTTTTTCCGAAGCGACTTCGAATATCAGTTCGTCGTGAATCTGAAGAACTAAAGCGACATCATTAGGAAATTCCTTCGCGATAAGGTCGTGAATGCGGACCATCGCTATTTTGATGATATCAGCCTGTGTCCCCTGAAGCGGGGCGTTGATGGCCATGCGTTCCGCCTGTGCCCGCACAAAGGGCAGTTTTGATTTTATTCCGGGGAAGTAGCGTTTACGTCCGAAAAAGGTTGTCGTGTATCCTAACCGGGCGGCACTTGCTTTAGTCTTTGCAAGATAAGTAGAAAGTCCCTCGAACGTTTCGAAATAGCGGTTCAAATATGCCTGTGCCTCGGCTCTGTCTGTCTGCAAATTTTCCCGTAAGGCATTAACCCCCATTCCGTACAGGATGCCGAAGTTGACGACCTTGGCTCTGCGACGCATCTCTTTGGTTACTTTTTCAGGTGACACACTGAAAATTTCAGCTGCGACAGCTGTGTGCACATCTTCGTTCTGGATAAATATGTGTTGCAGTTTTTTATCTCCCGAAAGAATTGCCGCGAGGCGCAACTCTATTTGCGAATAATCAAAGGCTACTAGTTGTTTCCCCGGTTCCGCGATAAACGCACGCCTGATCCTCTGCCCTAGCGCACTTTTGATAGGAATATTTTGCAGGTTCGGATCGCGGCTCGCAAATCTTCCTGTTGCCGCGCCACTTTGTATAAACGTGGTTCGCAATCGTCCGTCCGCGCCTAAAAGCGGCGGGATGGCGTCTATATACGTGCCGAGTAGTTTAGCGAGTTCACGATAAGCAAGAATCTCCGCAATGATCGGATGAGCATCTTTCAGTTTTACCAATTCTGATTCTTTCGTCGACAGCTGGCCGGTCGAGGTTTTCTTTTGTTTCTTGCCGGGAATAGAAATGCCAAGCTTCGTAAACAATACCTCGCCGAGCTGTTTAGGAGAGTTGATGTTGAATTTTTCTCCCGCAACCTTGTATATTCTTTCGGCAATAGCATCGAGTTCCGTGTGGTATTCCTTCGAAAGCGCCACGAGGTTGGAAGAGTTGATCGCGACTCCTCGTGCGTTCACGGAATCAACCACGGGAATTAACGGTTTCTCGATGTCCTCGTACACACGGTCAAGTTTCTCCTTCTTAATCAACGCGGAGAGCTTTGTATGCGCTTCAGCCAACGTTTCGGATTGCGTTCCGTTGAGTACATCTTCGAGCGTCGGGTTGGTCGTTTCGGACTGCGTAAGCCAAAGCATCACTGCACATTCTTTTAACAGTTGAGTGTCACTCTCGGAGAGCATTGGTTGTTCCGTGGTGAGCTGTTTCGTGCTGTCTTCTTTCTTTGCGTTTGTTTCATCTTCTTCTTTTATGCTAAATGTTCTTACTCGCGCAATTAATGATCTAAAACCGAGTTCAGTAAACAACGCGATGCATGTTTTGCTGTCAAAGGCTTTTTGAAAGGATTGCTCGGGCTCTACAAATGGAACAGGGGCATCGGTGCGTATGGTTGCCAGCACTTTCGAAAATTCTGCCTCATCCCGATGCTCCTGGAGCAGTCCTATCGTTCGTTCTTTGATGTGCGCCTTAACGAACAACTCCGGCGATTTTTCGAGAGCCTTATACACCGCCTCCATGGAACCGAATGTCGTCAGGAGTGTGGTTGCAGTTTTCTCGCCAATCCCGGGAATGCCGATAATGTTGTCGGACGGATCTCCGGCGAAGCCCTTGTAGTCGGGGATCAGCCGCGGGCCAAACCCATATCGGGCGATGACCGCATCTTCATCATACAAAACGGTATCTTGAATCCCTTTCCTCAAGGTATACACACGGACCTTTGCATCGTCCACGAGCTGCAAAGTGTCCATGTCCCCCGATGCAATAATAATATTGAAGTCAGACTTCAATGAAACAGCGAGTGTGCCGATGATGTCGTCTGCTTCAAATCCCGCAACTTCATATATTGGTATTCCGAATGCTTTTAAAATATCGCGCGAGCGCTCTATTTGGGGCACCAGCTCATCGTCCATTTTTGGGCGCTTCGCTTTGTATTTTTTATACACTTCATGTCGATGCGTCGGACCCGGAAGGTCATACGCGGCAACCACGTGGTCGGGCTTGAGATCGTTGATGATTTTGATGAGCATGGCCGCAAGCCCGTAGACGGCACCGACCGGTTCGCCGGAGGGTGAGGTAAACTCGGGAATTGCGTGGTACGCGCGATGGATAATCGCATGTGTATCGAGGAGGACAAGTGATTCTCGTTTTTTATTTTTTTTGGTCATGATTCAGTCTGCGTGTGTGTTGATCTACCACAACGAACGAGAGCGTCGCTGCGTCTGTCGGGAAATCTCGCAAGTGCTCGGGCCATTCGACCATAATAAAGTTGCGTGGGTCTTCCACATAGGTACGCCATCCGATGGTGTCTTTGTCTTCCAGAGAAAGCCGGTACGCATCGATATGCACAAAACGCTCAAAAGGCGGGTGATCAATCGGATACACGCGAGCGAGGACGAACGTCGGACTCGTAACCGAGTCAGTGATGCCAAGCTCGTTTGCCACCATTTGTACGAATGTCGTCTTACCCGCCCCCAGCTCTCCTTTGAGACCGACGACATGAGCCTGCACCCCCGGTGATTTTGGCAATTCCGCAACAAACGCTTTTGCAAAATTCTCTAATTCAGTAAGAGAAAGCTTCATCACGTGGCATGGTACCATTTTGGCAATGGCACAAAACAACGGCGTAAACGCGCGGATTGACGAATTGCGCCAACGCGAAGAAGAGGAGCTGGCGAAGATGCTTTCGCAAAAATACGGCATCGGTTATTTGGACCTGACAAAAACCTCAATCAACACCGACGCCCTGCGCCTCATCGCGGAGCCGGCGGCAAAAGGGGCGGAAATAGCGGCGTTTGATGTCACCGGGAAAAGACTGTCGGTTGCAGTACACTCGCCACAAAACTCGAACATCAGAGAGATAAAAGAAGCCCTTGAGAAGCAGGGGTATGTGTTTGAAGAATTTATGGTATCCAAAAAATCTTTGGAGCGCGCGTGGGAACGTTACAAAGATTTATCGTTCGCTACGGAAACTCATGCGGGAATTTTGAATATTTCCGGCGAAGCGTTGAAAAAGGCAGCGGATGAAATCAAGACGATTGATGACATAAAAAGAAGCGTCTCCGATGTGTCGTCGATGAAGCGGGCGTACCGCATTTCAAAAATTGCCGAGGTAATTCTGGCGGGGGCGTTTGCGGTTGGTGCTTCCGACATCCACATCGAACCTGAAGATAAAACCGTGCGCATAAGGTACCGGCTGGACGGGGTCTTGCATAATATCGCCGAATTCGACCACGATACCTATTCATTACTGCTGTCCCGTATAAAATTACTTTCCGGTTTGAAGTTAAATATAAAAAGTGAACCGCAAGACGGACGTTTTTCCGTCAGACTCGACGGAAGTGATATTGAAATACGCACATCGGTCATTCCCGGTGCGTACGGAGAGACGGTCGTACTTCGCATTCTGAACCCCGACACCATCGCCGTACCGTTTGAGGGGTTGGGTATGGAACCGGCGTTGCGCGAATTGGTGAACAAAGAAATACACAACCCGAACGGCATGCTTTTGAATACGGGCCCCACGGGAAGCGGTAAGACAACCACGTTGTACGCATTCTTGAAAATCCTTTCTTCTCCGGATATTAAAATAGTTACTATTGAAGATCCGATTGAATACCACCTTCCCGGTATTGTACAAACACAAGCGGACCACAAGGAGTATACATTCATCAAAGCGCTCCGCTCGACGTTGCGCCAGGACCCGGACGTTATCATGATCGGGGAAATCCGCGACAAAAATGTCGCAAAAACCGCAATCGACGCGGCGCTTACGGGCCACTTCGTTTTTTCAACTCTTCACACCAACAATGCCGCCGGTACGTTCCCCCGGCTGGTCGACCTCGGTGTCGACCCAAAGGTGTTCGGTTCCGCAATTAATTTAGTGATGGCTCAACGACTTGTGCGAGTGCTTTGTAAAAAATGCCGCAAGGAAATACTCCTTGCGGGAGACGACAAGCGACGAGTGGATGCTGTCCTCAAAGAATTGCGAAATACGAAGGAGGTTCCGCAGGATACTTCCCGTGTATTCGAGCCCGTAGGATGTGCCGAGTGCAACGGAACAGGGTTCAAGGGCAGGATTGGCGTGTTTGAAGCCATCGTGGTTGATGAGGAAATGGACAACTTGCTCCGGACTCTTCCTTCGGAGCACGATATTCAGGCAATACAAAAAAAACGACCTCTACTTACCATGGTGGAAGACGGTATTATCAAAGTGTTGAAGGGTGTGACATCGCTTGGCGAGCTCAATCGTGTCGTCTTAGTTGAGAGCACTGAAGGTATACGAACAGAATGAACCATCGTTCTTGTGTTTTCACAATCCTGAAATAAAAAATCGTACCCCTCTAAGCGACGTTGTGCTGTGGAACACCGATGAGGAGGCCACCAGAGGTTTCTGATACGAGCCAGAAGACCAGCGAGTCCTTACAATGATGCCACGGCGTCGCTTAGATGGGTACGACTTCTTTTTGAATGTAAAAGGTTTTCAAAAACCGAATAAAAAAGCCCCACGCTGGGGAATGGATAGACTAGCATAGATAGATATTTATGTCAAGTGCCCGCTCCGCGCTCATGCACTGATGAAAACATTCCACCCCCGTGTTTTGTTTCTGTAGGTCCGACCTACAGAAACTTGCGGGACGGGTTTGGGCTATATGCCAATCAAAAAAACCGCCGGGGTGGTACAGTTATGCATATGGGAAGCAAAACAGACAGCGCGGATACCGATCTGCCAAACACAACGGAAGTTAATCTTGATCATACGCTCCGGCCGAAAATATGGAGTGAGTATGTCGGACAAGGAGGAGTGAAGGAAAACTTGCGTGTTTTGATTACTGCCGCGAAAGAAAGAAACCACGCGCCCGAACATACACTTCTCTACGGCCCCCCGGGCTTGGGAAAAACAACACTCGCCTATCTTATGGCGAAAGAGTTGGATGTTCCTGTCCGCGCAACCGCAGGACCGGTTATCGAGCGTGTCGGCGACCTTGCCGCCATCCTGACAAACCTTGAGCCGGGGAATATTCTTTTCATAGACGAAATACACCGTCTCCATAAAGCAATAGAAGAGGTGTTATACCCGGCAATGGAGGCTGGAAAGCTCGATATCATAATCGGCAAGGGTCCGTCGGCGCGCACCATTGAGCTTGCTCTCCCGCCGTTCACCTTAGTCGGCGCTACAACGCGCATTGGCCTTATCTCGTCTCCCCTGCGTTCTCGTTTCTCCGGAGGAGTTTTCCAGTTGAATTTTTACAACACTGAGGAAATTGCAAAAATAATCGCGCGCTCGGCAGATATTTTGGGAATCGATATCGAGAAAGACGCAATTCTTGAAATAGCGAAACGCTCCCGCAAAACCCCGCGCACCGCAAACTACCTTCTGAAGCGGTGCCGCGATGTCGCCCAACTTGACAGAGCTGCGCTTTCCAAAAACGTCGCAATCAAAGCACTCGACATGATTGGTGTTGATGAAGCGGGACTCACTGAGTCCGACCGCAAAATTCTTGCGGCGCTCATACAGAAGTTCAATGGCGGGCCTGTCGGCTTAAAGACTTTGGCGGCGGCGGCGGCTGAAGAAGACGGTACGATCGAAGATGTGTACGAACCATATTTGATGCAGGAAGGGTTCATTGAGAGGACCCCGCGCGGCAGAGTCGCTACACGCCGAGCATATGACCACATCAATGTTGACCCGAGCCAAAAACGAATACTGTGAACGAAACGGCTACGAGCACATGACCCCCCGAACGCAACAGAAAAAAAACAGTGTGCGGTTGATCGCGGTCGACCCCGGGTACGATCGCATCGGTATTGCAGTATTTGAAGGAATGATACTGATTCATTCTGAATGTTACCTGCCACCAAAGGGTGCGTTTGGTGTGCGCCTTAAAACGCTGTTTGACCGCGTACAAACGGTTATTAAAAAATATAAACCGGCGTCACTTGCTCTCGAAACACTTTTTTTCAGTAAAAATCAAAAAACAGCGCTTAAAGTTGCAGAAGCGCGCGGTGTCATTGAGGTTGCGGCGGAACAATTGTCAGTGCCCGTGTTCGAATATTCGCCACAAGCGGTCAAAATCGCAGTCACCGGTTCAGGGAATGCGACGAAGGAAGGGGTGATACGCATGGTGGAAAGGCTCGTCCCGCTTGAGGAGAAAAAGCGTTTTGACGATGAGTATGATGCGATAGCGCTCGGGATTGCCCATTATGCGTCCTTGCGATAAGCCGTTTTTTGATACCCACAGTTTTTTCCACAGGATGTGCCCTCGTCTCTTGCCAAGCGATATAGGTTTGGTACAACTATGACGATTCGGGCACACCGAAACATTAATTACAATAAACATATGAACAACTATTTCAACAATAGTGATGATGAGACCGACGTTATGGACATGTTAGTAGACGAGGACTCTGACGACGAGGAAGTCGAAGACGTGGGTGAGGAAGACGGAGATGAAAATGACGATATGGACGAGGAGTCTGAGGAAGACGAAATCTAATACGCGAACATCACATAAAAACCCCGCACAGTGCGGGGTTTTTATGTGATCACCTTCACAAAACGGTGTTTGCCGATGCGGTATGTTACCCCAACAAGCGCCGGAGCATTGCCGTCAATAACCTTAATATCTTCCTCGCCGGTTTTTTGATGTATCGCTTTTGCAACAAGAAGCCGTGTGAATTCAGAATTGGAAGCAACGATGCCATTTTTTACCAATGTATCCTTGAGACTTCCGTGAGAATGTATTTCTTTAATATCGTCAGGTATTTCTCCTTTTGAAAAAGTTTTCTCAAAATTTGCTTTTGCATGCTCTGCGTCCTTCTCGCCGTGATACATACGCACGAGTTCTTTCGCGAGCGCCATTTTTGCATCTTTCGGATGCCCTTTCATGAAGGTCTGAATTTCTTTAATGGGCACACGGGTGGTGTGAATGAAATAAGTTTCAGTGAGGTTGTCGGGGATACTCATCACCTTCCCAAACATGTCATGCGCCTCATCGTCGAGGTTGATTGTGTTTCCCCAACTGGAGCTCATTTTGCGCCCGTCTGTTCCGGGGATCAAAGGACCTATAACGATAACGTGTTGCGGTGGTTGCTCGTAATGTTCCTGCAGGGTTCGCCCCGCGAGAAGATTGAAGCGCTGGTCGGTGCCCCCTATTTCAACATCGGCTTTAATCGCAACGGAATCGTACCCTTGCATCAAAGGGTACAGAACCTCCCTCAAGGAGACGCGCTTGCCGTCATCTATCCTTTTTTTTATAAGTTCGCGTGAGATAAAATCCGAGACTGAAAATTGATCCGCCTGTTCACCTATGTCGTGGTAACCCAACTTCGAAAGCCACGTCGAATTATAGCGGGGGTCTGCCTTTTTTATATTGATTATCTTCCCGGCCTGTTCGAAATATTTTTTCTTATTCCGCTCTATTTCTTCTGCCGAGAGCATCGGCCGTTCAGATTCTTTATCTGAGGTATCGCCAATAACTCCGGTGAAGTCACCGACTATGGGGATGATGTGGTGCCCAAGTTTTTGAAAGTCGAGCATCTTGAGAAGCGCTACAGAGCGCCCAAGGTGCAAATGCGGGCTCGTCGGGTCAATACCGAGCTTAATGCGAAGGCGCTTGCCGCTTACGAGGTCTTTCCGAAGAGAGTCTTTCGATGGGATAATTTCAACAACGCTCCGCGACAACAGTTCATCAATCAGCGCTTCGCGGGATAACGGTTCTTTTTTGGATCCGAAAAACATAGAATTACTCTACCACGTCCCTACGCCAATGCTTCCGTCGCTTCCATTTTGCCGCAACACGACCCACTCATGTGAGCCAAACCCAACCGCGGTACGGTAAGAATGCATGCGTGTTTCTCGCAAAATAACGGAAGCATTGGCGTGAAGACACGCCCGCGCGTGAGCGTGGGCGGTATGTTACGATCAACTCCATGTTTAAAGGGTTTTTAGGAAAACATCGAGTGAGGTTATTCCTCTTTTTACTTTCCGGATTTTTCATCGTGAGCGGGTCAGTCCTTTTGTGGGCGGCGTCGCTCAAAATACCGGATATCACTTCACTCTCCGAACGCAAAGTCACTCAATCAACAAAAATTTATGACCGGACCGGCGAAGTGTTGCTTATGGATCTTCAGCAGAACATTACCCGCACGGTAGTCCCCGCCGAAGATATTTCAATAAACATCAAAAATGCAACGGTTGCGATTGAGGACGCGGAATTTTACCAACATCATGGAATAAAGTTTTCATCAATCATCCGTGCAGTGTTGGTCAATGTCCTCATTACTCTCCATTTGTCAGACAGTTACACTCAAGGGGGGTCAACCATCACCCAGCAGGTCGTTAAAAATTCAATCCTCACCACCGACAAAACGATCTCACGTAAAGTAAAAGAATGGGTCTTGTCGCTCAAACTGGAAAAAGTTCTTTCAAAAGACAAGATTCTCGAGTTGTATCTCAATGAAAGTCCGTATGGGGGATCTTTGTACGGCATTGAAGAAGCGAGCCAGTCTTTTTTTGGCAAACCGGCAAAAGATGTGTCGCTCGCTGAGGCGGCTTTCCTTGCCGCCCTGCCGCAGGCTCCGACATATTTCTCTCCGTATGGAAACCACCGCGATGCGCTCGAAAACAGAAAGAACCTGGTGCTCTCGCGCATGCGCGAGTTGGGATTCATTACCGAATCAGAATACCGCCAAGCACGGGAAGAATCTGTTGTTTTCCAACCGCAACGTATCGCCGGTATCCGCGCCCCTCACTTTGCGTTTTATGTTCGAGAACAGCTGGAGCGAGAATTCGGCCAGCAAGCACTTGACGCCGGTGGCTGGAAAATAATAACCACACTTGATGCAACGATGCAGGAAGACGCGGAGCAGACTTTGAAGGACTTCGCCGAATCAAACCTTGAACAATTCAACGCATCCAACGCGGCCTTAGTCGCGATTGACCCGACTACGGGCGACATTCTCACCATGGTTGGCTCGCGGGACTACTTTGCGACCGACATAGATGGCGCGTATAACGTCGCAACCGCCCTACCGGGCAGGCAGCCTGGATCCGCTTTTAAGCCGTTCGTGTACGCCCAGGCCTTCCTGAACGGATACACCCCCGAAACAGTGTTGTTCGATGTAGCGACGCAGTTCTCGACATTTTGTCGTCCCGAGGATCTTTCAAACGAGAGCCCGTGCTACGCCCCACAAAATTATGATTCGAAATACCGCGGTCCGATAACTATCCGCGATGCCTTAGCGCAGTCGATAAACATCCCCGCAGTTAAGGCGCTCTACTTGGTCGGGATTGACAAGGCGATACAACTCGCACGTTCGTTGGGTATTTCTACATTGGAAAATTCAGATCGTTATGGGTTAACGCTGGTCCTTGGCGGGGGAGAAGTTACATTACTCGACATGACGTCCGCGTACGGCGTCTTCGCGAACGAGGGCGTGCGCAACAAGCCGCGCGCGGTACTTCGCATAGAAGATCGCTTGGGAGGTGTGGTGCGGGAATATAATGCATCACCTGAGCGTGTTCTTGACGGCGATGTCGCTTTGCAAATCTCCGATGTGTTGTCCGACAATAATGCAAAAATTCCTGCATATGGAGCCGGCTCTCCCATCTTTTTCCCGGGCTATCATGTTGCGGCGAAAACCGGTACCACAAACGACACTCGTGATGCGTGGGTTTTGGGGTATACACCCCATCTGGCAGTAGGAACATGGGCCGGCAACAATGATAATTCGCCGATGGAAAAGAAAGTCGCGGGGCTTATCGTAGTCCCAATGTGGCATGATTTTTTTGCAAAAGTTCTTGCGCGCACTATCGACGAACCATTCCCCGAACCTCGCTCGACAACCTCCTCAAACGACAAACCGATCCTGCGCGGCGTATGGGAAGGGAGCGATGTGACGACGGTCAACATAACAACACTGCAACCGGTGCCGGCGGGCTACACAGGGCTAACGAAAGACCGTATATCGGTTTCGGTCCACTCCATCTTGTACTGGCTCGCCAAATCAAACCCGCGCGGGCCCCAGCCACAGACCCCGCTTGATGACCCTCAATTCGAACGTTGGGAGTGGAGTGTCCGCAATTGGGCGCAGAGCCATAACTACACTGACGGTGCAGTTATTTATAAATAAAATGGCGAGGGGTGTCGCTCCCTCCCATGAATGGTAATTGTGTGTTTTATCGAATATCTCGAATTTGATCGCGAGCATTCGGTAAATCACCAAATATTTGTTCAAGAATTTCGACCCGATGGGTCCGAATAACGCTGCGTGCGATTGAAGATGAGTTTACATAAGCGACACCGTGAGAGATAGACACATCCTTTTTCCGCACCGGAACGCCCGCAATCACATCAACAGCGTGTGCCACAGCTCGCTTCAACGCATCGTCGGGTGGGGTGAGATTCTTAAATTTAGAGAGAAAGTCTTTCGCTAATTTCATAACCCTACCTATTCATAGGCATGACTAGGTATGTGAATCCTTTGTGGGGCACGTCTGTTATTAACATCGGCTTCCCGGCCCCCGCAGAAGAGAAGTGCACACTATCCCCACTCACCACCGCAAGCGCATCCATGATGTACCGTGCGTTGAAGTTTATATCAATATCTTCACCCTCAAGAACTGCAGGAATGTTATCCACCGCCTCCCCAACCGATGCATTTACCGCACGAATAGAAAAAGTTTTTTCAGTAAGACGAAAAGAAATATGAATTTGATTAAATGAATCAGTGAATATAGAAACCTTCCGGAACGCCCTCACCGCATCCTCCCTTAAGCATGTTGCTGATGCAACTGAGTCTTTCGGTATGATTGCTTGGTAATCCGGAAATGCGCCGTCTATTGTCCGAGAAGTAATATACCCCACATCAGAAACAAAAGTGCACTGATTCTCACCAATACGGACCTCAACCTCTCCACCGCCCTCAACGACTCGTAAAATATCAGGTACATTCCGCGCAGGGATAAGGACTGTGTCGAATGAGTGTTTTACCTTAACCGGAACACGCACCTCAGCGAGACGAAAAGAGTCTGTAGCGGCGGCGATAAGCTCCCCTTTCTTTAGACTTAATGCCACCGAAGCGAGTTCCGGTTTTACACTAGAGGTTGATGCTGAAAAAACTACTGATTTTAATGCGGTGTTGAAATTATTAGTCGGTACAGAGACTGACGATTCGCCCGCCTTAACGTAGGGAAGTGTGGGGAACTCTGCCGGGTCAACTGTGGTGATTGTGGTGGTCCCTCGCTCGCCATTTATGGTGAGTGAGTTTCCGTCGTTGTTTGCACTGAGTGTAATTTTCATGTCAGAGAGTGCGGAAATGGTTTGTGCTAGTGTTTGCGCCGGAACTGCAATAACCCCATCTTCAATAATTTTTGCCTTGAGAGTTGCCTCTATGGAAACATCAAGGTTTGTGGATCGTACAACCGCCCTTCCGTCTCCAACAACAAATAAAACACACCCAAGTACTGGGAGGGAAAGGTTTTTGTTACTGACTTTCGAAGTCACTGTAATTGCTTTGTCGAGATTTTCCTTAAGTATTTCTATCTTCATAGGTTTTTATTTAAATAAAGAAAGATTATTATAATAATGGGGTGTGGATACTGTGGAATTCTTTTTGTAACCACATACGTCGCCGTCTTTTTGTAAAACAACTTTCTGATAGTATGTTGGAAACGTACATGTTTGTTTGTGGGTATCTTTTAGTGATCATATTTTTTCTTATGAATTTTTTTTACTCACTCATTTTTACTGCAGAACCCACATAGTTATTAGGGTGTTCATACACACTATTTCAACATTCCACGTATCTCATCTAACTGCACCTTCAGTTCGTCATCAACCAACATATTTCCGCGCACCTTCTCGCACGCATGGATGACTGTGGTGTGGTCGCGTCCGCCAAACACGGAACCAATGGCGGGGTATGACATGTGAAAATCTTCTCTAAGAACATACATCATAATTTGTCGCGGGCGCACTACTTCACGCCTCCGTGTCTTCGCGTACATACTCGCTTCATCAATACCGTAAAACTCGGCAATTTTGGATATCACATTTTTTACCGACACCGCACGTTTGGGGCGCATAGTAGATTTTATGAGCTCTTTTATCTGCTCCTCAGACAACTCCCCCTTTAGTTGTGTTTGGCACAACACACTGTTCAACATACCCTCAATTTCCCGTATGTTACCAGGCACCGCCAGTGATAGATATTCTATGGTTTCATCGGAAAAATGTAGCCCCATTAGCTCAGCTTTGGTGCGGATAATCGCCATTCGCGACTCATGGTCAGGCTCGTTGATGGCGACAGCCATGCCGGCCAAGAAACGTGATTTAAGGCGATCGGTGATGTCGGGGATTAGGTTAGGGTGTTTATCCGATGAACAAACGATCTGCCGGTTGGCATCGTGGAGTGTGTTAAAGAGATGGAAAAATTCTTCCTGAATTGTTCCTTTTTTTGAAAAGAACTGTATATCATCCATCACTAAAACGTCGTATCCGCGGTATTTTTCCTTAAAGGTCGGGATAGTGCGGTTATTAATCGCGTTCATGAACTCAAACCCAAACCGCTCCGCTGTCAGATAAAACACTTTTTTTGAAGGATAGAGTTTTTTTATGTGGTTTCCCACCGCCTGCATCAGGTGCGTTTTCCCTCGTCCCGTTTCTCCATAAATAAATAACGGGTTATATGCAATGCCAGGATTTTTGACAACAACTTGCGCAGCGGAAAATGCCAACTCGTTAAAGGGACCAACCACGAAACTTTCAAAAGTGTACCGAGGGTTCAGGTTATCGGCTCGATTTACGTAGTATTCAGACAAAGGAAGCTCCGCCGCGTTGCTCGTTGGCTCCGTAAGCACCTTTTCGGGTGTCCGTCGGGGGTTTTCTTTCGAGACGATGTACTCAACACTCCGGATTGTGTCAACAAATCCGCGGACAGTCTTCAGTATCAGTTTGCCAAACCGTTCCGAGAGCCATTCCCGGGTCAGTTGGTTTGGGACGCCGACAAAAACCACTGCATCATCAATGCGGACGATATGAGTTTCGCCGAACCACATTTTGAAACTCGCAGGCGAAATGGAGAGCTCGATGTTGGTCAGTGTATTTTCCCACAGTTGTTTGGTATCGAGTTCCATATGAGCAGAGGTAGCTTATTATACCTATGTGCACAACGAATCAAACTTGCGGAAAACACCCCTATATGTTAATAAGCTGTGAGTTACCTGTGTATGAAACGCACCTATCAACCAAAGAAGAAAAAGCGAAAAACAACCCACGGCTTTTTGGTTCGCTCTAAAACTCCGGGAGGGAGAAAGATCTTGCAGAAACGCCGGAGGAAGGGTCGCTCAAAACTCACCGTCTAAGGATGCTCCCCCGAGGAAGTAGGATGGACAAGACCGCCATGCAAAGCAGGCCTTTTTTGCAACGAAAGTTTAGTTTTGGGACTATAAAATTTTTCAAAACAAAGACATCACGCGCAGGGGTTGTTGTTTCAAAGAAAATATACACGTCGGCAGTGCAACGTAACCGGTTGCGACGCAGAGTATATACCGCGATTCGCGAATTCTTGCTTACACATAAACCTCAGTACGGGATTGTGGTATACCCGACGAAAGAAGCGCTCACTGCGAAGTTTTCCGAAGTCAAGGAAAGCCTGAACAGTGCGCTCACGAACGAATCCGTGCGTTAAGGTTTGAGACTTGAGTGTTGTGCGTTAGAATGGCTCGATGATTTCGGCCCTGTTTAATACATTTATTTATGAACCGATATACAACACGCTCGCCTTTGTGGTCGGCGTTGTTCCCGGAGGCGATGTGGGCGTTGCCATCGTGGTGGTCACTATCTTAGTTCGCCTCATATTATTTCCGCTTTCCGCCGCCGCTACGCGCACACAAATGGAAATGCAGGAACTCAATCCGAAACTGCAGAAATTGCGAGAAGATTTGAAAGACAATAAAGAAGAGTTGGCCAAGCAAACTATGGCCATTTTTAAAGAACATAAAGTCAATCCGTTTTCTTCCATTCTTCTTGTGTTTGCACAAATACCGGTTATTTTCGGTCTGTATTTCGTATTTCTGAACGAAGGCAAGGTAGGATCATTTGATCCCACACTTCTCTATTCATTTATCTCCCCACCTGTTGATGTGTCCCCGTTATTTTTAGGCGTGATTGATCTCACGGGCAAAAGCATCATTCTCGCTGTTTTAGTTGCGCTGACACAATTCGTGTATTCTCGCCTCACTATGCCGGCTCCCGCGCCCTCAACCACCAGCTCTTTCCAAGGAGATTTGGCGAAAAGCATGCATATCCAGATGCGTTACGTGTTTCCTTTTATTTTAGGGTTTGTGGCGTATGTCATTACCGCCGCGGTTGCACTCTACTTCGTGGTAAGTAACATATTTGGTATCGCCCAAACATACGCAATGAAGCGAATGAACCATGGAAAAGGAAAAAATAGTTGAAAAAATTCGAGAACTTATCGGGAAACTCGGAGTGACCGTTGAGGATATAGCGGTATCTGAAGCCGCAGGTCACACGCTGTTCACCATCAAAACGCAGGATTCCGGCGTTTTGATAGGAACCCGCGGTGAAACACTCCACGCCTTGAATCACATTGTGAAAAAGATGTTTGAAAAAACCGGAGACGAAAAGATATTCCGTTTTGTTGTTGATGTAAACGGGTACCATTTGAAGCATATCAAGATGCTTGAAATACAAGCAACGATGCTTGCCGAGCGCGCACGCACGTTCAAATATGATATTGAGATGAGTCCGATGAGTCCGTACGATCGTCTGATCGTACACTCGACATTGTCAGACGCCCCCGGGGTTTCTACGGAATCTCAGGGCGAGGGAAAGTTGCGTCACATTATCATTCGCTACACCGGCGGTACGGTGGGTGCCGAGCCTGCGTCTACTGCGGGAGCTCTGCGCTGATCAGTAACGACCACAACGACTCATCGTTTTTGTTCATGAACAGCGCGTACGCGCCGTCTTTACCGGTTGTTGGGTTAATGAGGTCGATACCATTGCCACTTGAGTCCGTTAAATCCAAAACAAATGATGCGATGCCTTCCACGGGGTCGATAAGCCACGCGGAATCCTCAAAGGAAAAGGCGCCCATAAGCCAGGTGTCCAATGTCGGGCTCACGGTGTTGCGGGGAGCGCCACAGAACAATATCGGCTCGTTATTTTCAAACCACGCACACTTGGTTGCCAGTGTCGCCACGGGGACCTCATAGGTAACTCCTTTGTTTCTATCAAGGAGCGAAAGTCGAATAGCGCTCCCCGTTTTGCTGCTAAAGAGGACATAGCGACCCGTAGGGCTCACTGTTGCAAGAAGTCCGGTCTGCCCGCCCACTACTTTTTTTAATGTCTGACCTTCGATTTCGTACAAGAAACCACGCGATGCTCCGGATGCTGCGGTCTGAAGGAACAATCCGGTCCCGCCGGTTCGCGGGACCCACGATTTAATTGGAGAAGACAACAACAAGCGAGGCACTGTTTTTTTTGTCATATCGATCAGTTCAATACGAGATCCTCCGGCAACCTCGGTTACCGTCAGCGCACTTTTTCCGTTCGGTGTTATCGCGATACGCGTAAACCCGTTTAACGCCGACGCCGTTACGGTTTGGTCGGTTGATGTTCCGTTAAGCGCGCCGAGCGCGTTCGTAATCACTTCGTTCGGCGAGAGGAAACGGAGTATAAATGCATCATCCTTTATCCACAATGATTCATATATGTCCTGTACCGTGGTGTTTGACAGCCGTGATACTGCTAATGAATCCAGTTTTGTTTCGAACACATGGCCGGTTTCTTTTTCAATAAAACGAATGTCGTTCTCACCGGAAAACGTTGCCCCCGCAACCGGTCCCGCGCTCACTTCCCGTAACTGAGGAACCGGTCGGGAATCATTCGTCCCGGTTTCTGTTGCGGGGACTGAAGGAGCCCGCACGGCATTTCCTCCGAAAGGAAACAGAGCGCTGAAGAAATCAGTCTGCGTCCCCGCTCCTCCGGTATCTCCGGAAGGAGGTACCTGGACAAATGCCGCTACAGCACCGATGATCAGAATCAGTGCTGACAGTACTCCGACGAAAATGATTGCAGTGCGAGGTTTCATGGTTTACACGAGAAACGATATCCACAATCAATATACGCCTTTGGGTTCACCACCGTTCCTCCTGCGTCTACTCTTGTAACGTAGGGACCAAACAATGTTTCTTTGCACGACTGCCCTCCTAAAGCAGAGCCGAAAGTGTAAGGAGCCCTCCCGTCGGCACGGCATGCCGCCGCCGCGGTTTCAACATCTTGTTTGGTCTTGTACTGTTCCCAGGCGTTCCATCCTCCTGCAGGTTTTCCAATTGTCGATACGCTGGAACCTTGCGAAGCTTCTTCAAGTGTTTGTATGCGATTTTGGATGTACTGACACTTGACTTCTCCTTGGTAGAAAGGAGAGTTCGGGTTTGTGCACGTCGAGCCGTTGAGTGTTTTGAGTTCACTAGACGACATAGAGTCAATCTCGGAAGTCCACTGGGCAGAAAGCGCAGGGGTTACCTCGTTCCCTGCACTGTTGCTACTCCCTGCTGGTCCTTGCGGTTGGTCTCCTGCTGAGACATTTTGTTGTTGTTTCTCGAGTGCCATGATTCTTAATTCAAGGTTGGTACACGACGGTTCTCGTGCTTGCGAACTGATGCCACCGCAACGTTGGGCGTATTCCTCGCGCAATGCCTGCAGATCGGCTGTCTTCGGCTGTTGCTTCTGTGTCGGCCTCAAACCCGATTCGAATGGATCGAGTCGTGAAATAATATCGGGATTTATGACGTACAAAATCAGGTACGAAAGCAAGAGAAGTAATAATCCGATAATTGCGTTTTGAATCCGGTCTTTCCCGCCCTTTTTTCCTTCTCCTGCTCCGGAAACCATGTATTGAAAACCGCCGATAATGATGAAAATAACAGCCAATATACCCCCTCCGACAATGGAGAATTTAAAAAGCATCTTAATGAAACCGGGGAGCGAATCATCCGCATTCAAGCCGGGGACTGAAACGATGGGTGTGTATTTCCCCACGTTCCCCTGTTGCGTTTGTGTATTGGGGGTGAGGATTACCGTGCCGATATCCTCAATGACGCCGGTACCTTGGAAAGGATTTCCGCCCTGGGCAGTAACCGCGTGTCCGGGCAGTGGCATTGCAAGAACCGTTACGAGAGAAAGAAAACCTATGAATATCGCAATTCGTTTTTTCATCATATTTGCAGACTGAAGAAGCCGGTCCCACTTTCGAATGCCTTGATGGCATTTTTGAATGAGACCTGCACGGAATACACACCCTCGTCGTTTGCACTTTCTTTTCGCAACGTGATACTGCGTGGTGCCACGGTGTTTATGAACGGAGTTCCGTTAATGTCCCACTCGTATGAAAGTTGATCCGGGTTTGATACAAAGAACGGGTATGCGCTAAACGCAACTTCGTTGTTCTTGAAAGGGATGATGCCGGATGCGGCATGATTAAAAGTGATGCCGGAGAGTGGGTTGTACTGATATATCGTCGCAAAAGGAGTGACCGGTGCAATGGTGGTTGTTTGTTCGGCGGTCGTTGATCCGTCAAGGGACGCTACGCGCACAGTAACGGTGAAGGGGTTGTTGAATAAAGGGGGTGTGGTTTCTATCGAATTCTTCCCTCTCCCCGATTGGTTACTCAATGCTCTGCCGTCGACAGACCATGCGTACGTTAATTCTGACGGGGACACGTTGCTACCGAATAACGGAATGGCTACGAGAGTGAGCGGACTCGAAGCATTTGCAAGCGGCAATCCTTCGTAAAACGGAGGCACATATGTCTTACCCTCCCAGACGATGTCTACGTCAGCGGGTCGTATGGTACGGCTCGCCGCTCCGCGAGTTATACCACTCGTGCCTATCAATCGAATCGATACGTTTGTTTGAGAGCCGATGTCTCCGGCGGGTACAGTGATTGAGGTAATGCCTACTCCTTGCGCAGCTGTTTTTCCGTTCACCTCCCATACATATGAAAACGATTCGGTGGCACCGGACGAGTACACCGTAAAGGTCATTTGATCTCCCGGCTTCGGATATTTTGGAGACACCTCAAGAGAAACCGTCTCGTTTATCGGCGGAATAAGGGCCGCCTCTCCTACGAGTGGAGTTATGACGAAAAGGAGCGCGAATAGAAACACAATGCGTCGCATTACGCCCCCATTATAGCTTGCGCAGAAGGCAGGACATCCTTCAGAACTAAAAACTCGTGGAGAAGG
>Ga0210057_1004116_pt1 | contig 19597 bp, 17 predicted proteins | sample CryGeyCG2114_010_2_FD_183968 | JGI IMG/M metagenome (GOLD analysis project Ga0210057, IMG submission 183968) | Groundwater microbial communities from aquifer - Crystal Geyser CG10_big_fil_rev_8/21/14_0.10 (SPAdes) (version 2) | ecosystem: Environmental > Aquatic > Deep subsurface > Groundwater ...
GAAAAATCAAATTCGCCAAGGTCTATGTCGGTATATTTTTTACGATATGCCTCAACAAGCTCTCTAAGCTTAGCTTGCCGACGATATGAATCTTGTCCGTAGAGATAGAAAATCATAGGGAATAGAGGTTATAACTTTAGTGTACTACCAAGAAAAGTGGGGGGCAATAAAAAGCCACACAAAAGTGTGGCTATAATATCATTGCAATTCACCCCTGCGAACATTCCAGTATTGGTTATACGAGATATAACCGGAATTTGAAAATGTATAAGAACGACTCGTCACTCCAATTAAATTTCCTCTGGAGTCACGTCCGCGAACAGTTATAACAACTGTAGAATTGTATTTTAAATTCGCATCGGCTGGCAAAAAGAAACTTTGTCCTGGGGGCATCCCATATATAAATGCAGTAGTTCCTCTACCAGATGTTTTTATGATATCAATCCAGACCTCTTTTGGAGCAGTGAGTATTACCCCTTGATCCATGGCTGGTATATTCGTTTGTTGAACCACATTCGGCCACTCTATAATGAGTGGTTTATAGTTGCCTGTAACAGCCAAACTCATTGTTTGGACAAAACCGCAACCGTAAAAAACAGTGGTTAATATAAAAACCAAAAGAATATATAATATCCTCCTCATGGTTTTTCTCCTTATATTGTTAATAATATTCTATCTTCATTAATACCATAAAATTAAATAAAAATCAAGTGCCCAGAACCGCTACCCAACCGCTTACCGCCTGCTATAATTGGAATATGTCTTATTTGCCAAAAGCACTTGAGGAGCAACTCGAAAAACAACGTAGGGTTGCGGAAGAAAAAGACGCGGAGCGGCGAGCAAAACAGCTTGGTCTCCTCTATATAAACCTTATCTCCATAAAAATCCCCACGGAACTTAGGGCGATGGAACTCGTAAAAGAAAAAGACGCAACAGAGAATCTGATTGTACCGATACAAATCGTTCGGAAAAAAGTTACACTTGTGGCGTTCGATCCAAAAACAAAAGGGGCAGCAACCGTTGTCGCCGAACTTGCTAAGAAATACGAAGTGACGACGGCGGTTTGTTCGATGACGTCAATCAAACACGCGCTTTCTTTTTATAAATACATATCGGAAGTAAAAGAAATAAGCGGTAGTGTCGAGATAAACGAGGATAATCTAAAAAACCTCGAAAATAAGATTAAAAGTATAGAGAATCTTTCCAATGAGATTGAGTCGTTCAAAAGTCCCTATGTTTCGCAAGTCCTTGAAATTGTCTTTGCCGGCGCCCTCGCGCTCAAAGCTTCCGACATCCACCTTGAGCCGGGAGAACAACGAAACGCGCTTCGTCTGCGCATCGACGGTATGCTTCACGCGGCGTACGAAAATTTTTCATCCTCCGTTTATCACTCGATGATAACGCGCATAAAATTGCTCTCGAACCTCAAATTGAATATTCACGACGAACCGCAAGACGGTCGATTTACCATAAAACTCATGGGGCGCGACATTGAGGTAAGAACTTCGATTATTCCCTCAGAGTATGGGGAAACGGCGGTACTTCGTCTTTTGGATCCTCTTTCGCTCAAGGCGGACTTAAAAGAGCTCGGGTGGCGCGAAGACGACCTTACAATCGTCGAGGGGCAAATCTCCGAACCAAACGGGCTTATCCTAAACACGGGGCCCACCGGTTCCGGAAAAACCACCACGTTGTACGCATTTCTGAAACATATCACAAAACCTGAAATAAAAGTCATTACCATCGAGGATCCGATTGAATATCATCTGGAGGGGGTTTCGCAGACTCAAGTTGATGAAGAAGTTGGTTATACGTTCGCTTCCGGTCTCCGCTCCATTCTCCGCCAAGACCCCGACGTGGTGCTTGTGGGAGAAATCCGCGATAAAGAAACCGCGGAAATAGCTCTGAACGCCTCACTCACGGGCCATCTTGTTTTTTCCACACTCCACACCAACGACGCAATTGGCGCAATTCCACGTCTCACCGATCTTGGCGCGAAAGTTCAAGTGTTGGGTCCCGCCCTCTCGCTCGTAATTGCCCAACGCCTCGTGCGAGTACTCTGCCCCGATTGTAAACAAAAAAAGAACCTCGGCAACGAAGAAAAAGAAATGGTGGAAAAATTCCTAAGAGAATTACCCGAACGCGTAAAAAAGACCAATTATGGTAAAGACTCTGTTTATATACCGAAGGGGTGTGTTGCTTGTGGAAACATCGGCTATCGTGGAAGAACTTCAATCTTCGAGCTTTTCCTCATTTCGGAAGAAATAGAAAAACTAATCTATAAAGACCCGACCGAAATTGAATTAAAGGAGTTGGCGCGGAAGGGTGGTATGGTAACACTCCAAGAAGACGGCGTGTTGAAAGTTTTGGAGGGTATAACAAGTTTTGAAGAAATTGAGCGGCTTACGGGAAAGATTGATTGGCTCTTGAAAAAATAAGTAATAAAAAACCCTGATTTCAATCGGGGTTTTTTATTACTTATCAAACAGGTTTTGTATCGTGAGAATGGATCCGTGGGCAAAAAGCCAATTAAGGCGTAAAAACAATTTACCGGGTAAAACCCAGAAAAAGACAAATTCTCCCGAGGAACTACCCAGCCGAGACCAAATAGCCCTTTATATAACTAAGAAGAGATCCGTTTGCCCACAGGTCCATTACCAAGATACTGCGTACATGCTATCATAAATGTATTATTTTGTCAACCTACCCCTCGCTTGCGTCTGTATATATAACACTATCGCAATCCTAAAGTCAACCCCGTTAGAAACCGCCCACCACAAGGATTTATGCGAATATTCTTAAGAAAACGTTATCTCATTTGGTATCTGACACCGAAATTGATACGGCGTGGCGAGCTGCCTGCCCAAAAGAACGGTATTTTCCATTCAGGCGGGTCTCTAACGGGGGGAGCCCCCTAAAAACCCTTTTAAAATGCATGTTTTTTGGGTTGTGAAAGCGCCGGCCACTGGAAAAAAAAGCATACGGGGTTACACTGTACATATATGACGACATCGAGACGATTCGGTGTATGATATTTTTTAAGATATTACACGAACAATTGGTAACTTTTATGCCGCAAAAAAAAGAAAAAAAACAAGAAGATGACCATGGTGTTGAGTTCGCGCTTCGCCCATCAGAATGGGAAGACTATGTGGGACAAGAGAACGTAAAAACAAACACTCGTTTGATTATTGACGCCGCGAAAAAACGAGGAGAGGTGTGTGATCATCTTCTCTTCTACGGGCAGGCTGGTCTTGGAAAAACAACACTCGCCTATCTCATCGGACGCGAAATGGGGGCAAATGTACGATCAACGACCGGACCGGCGCTCGAGAAGGCGGGCGATGTTGCGGCGATTTTAAGCAACCTCGAGCCGTACGACATTCTTTTTATTGACGAAGTTCATCGTATAAATAAATTGGTTGAGGAAATACTTTATCCGGCGCTCGAGAGCAGAAAACTGCATTTTATTGTCGGGAAAGGCGCGTCGGCCCGTACTTTTTCACTCGACCTTCCACCATTTACCGTGATCGCCGCAACTACAAAAGTGAACCTCCTTTCAAGTCCCCTGCGTTCGCGCTTCGGAGCAACATTCAAACTCGACTACTATCGGCACGCGGATATTGAAAAGATACTCGCGCGCTCTGCTGGAATATTAAAAACATCGATAACGGACGGCGCAATAAAATTACTCGCCGGAGCGTCGCGATTCACGCCACGAACGGCAAACCGACTTTTAAAACGCGCGCGTGATTACGCGGACGTTTACGGAGACGGGATCATTAACGAGGGGGTGGTAGATAAAATACTCAACCTCCTTGAGATAGATCACCTCGGGCTTGAACGCACGGACCGAGAATTACTCAATGCACTCATTTGTAAATTCAGGGGTGGTCCGGTGGGACTGAAGGCGATGAGCGCTACCCTTTCTGAAGAAATGGGAACCATCGAAGATGTGTACGAACCTTTTCTTATGAGTCTCGGTCTTCTGGAGCGCACCTCACTCGGAAGAATCGCCACTAAAGCGGCGTACGAGCATCTTAAAATTCCCATTAAAGAAAAGCTTGTATAACCGCATGAAGTTTTTGAGCTCCTCTCCAAAAGATACCGCGCGCGTTGCGATCATTCTCGCCGACGAAATATTTTTTTCTCGAATCAATACAAAGGGAGCTTTTGTAATTGGCTTTTCGGGGGAGCTTGGGGCGGGGAAAACGATTTTTATAAAATCTTTTGCCCGGCGTGCGGGGATATTGAAAAAAATCACAAGTCCGACATTTCTCCTGATGCGGAGATATAACCTCAATGGAAAACAATACAAGAATCTTTTCCATATTGACGCTTATCGCACAGCGGATCCGAAAGAATTTAAAAAAATTGGACTACATGAAATTCTCGATGATAAAAAAAATATCGTACTTATTGAATGGGCGGAAAAAATCAAAAAGATACTTCCAAAAGATATGCTCATGATTGAGATTATTCACAACAACAAAAGCACGGAAAGAATCATTTCTGTCGGTCGACGAAACTTAAAAAGAAAAAAATGAAGTTGCTCCTTATTGACGCAAACTCGTTGATACATCGCGCCTTTCACGCGCTTCCCCCGCTTACCTCTCCAAACGGTTCTCCGGCAGGCGCGCTTTACGGGCTCTCTATGATGCTTCTAAAGGTGCTTGCGCAACACAAACCAGAGTATGTTGCCGCCGCCTTTGACCGCCCCGAACCGACGTTCCGCAAAAAAGAATTTGACGCGTATAAAGCGCACCGACCAAAGACACCCGATGAACTCATAGGACAACTCAAAGAAGCTCACGCCCTTTTCTCAGCGTTTGGTATTGCTTCATTTGAAAAACCCGGATTCGAAGCGGATGATATTATTGGCACGATGGCAAAAAAGTTTGGAGATAAAAACGGGGTACGGGTCATAATTCTTACGGGAGATATGGACACGTTACAACTTGTGGAAGACCCTTTTATCGCCGTTGAAACACCAAAAAGGGGGGTGAGTGAAACGGTTTTGTACGACGAGAAAGGCGTAAAAGATCGTTACGGTGTACCGCCAAAACTACTCACCGACTACAAAGGATTGGTTGGGGACACATCGGACAACATCCCCGGCGTGCGCGGAATCGGTCCAAAAACGGCAGAACGCTTGTTGAACAAGTATGGTTCGCTTGAAAACGTACTTGAGTCGCTTCCGGAAAGCGACTTGTCTTATAAAAAAATTATCGGGAGTAAGAAAGAAGCGATTCTTTCCAAAAAACTTGGCATGGTAAAGTGCGACGTTCCTTTTTCGACGTCTCTCGAAAAATTAAGTTTTTCATACCTGCGAAACAAGAATGTTTTGGCGGATTATTTCAGGGTATTTGGATTTGAGAGTCTCTTGCGTAGGATAGGAGGGGGTTCGTCCGAGATAAAAGAAAAAAAAGACGACCGCGGTGAAAAGGTGTTCCCCGCTTACACCGTTGTCGAAAACAAAAACGACGTCGTCAAAAAAACAACAAAAGACTCTTTTTTGGTGGCGTATGATTGGAAAACAATTATGAAACAAACCGCGGACGCGGTGGAGGGAAAAATATTTGACATATCAATAGCTTCGTGGCTTTTGGATCCGGATCAAAAAGACATTTCATTCTCCTCGCTTTCTTTGAGATTTTTAAAGGAATTTTACAAAAACGGAGTCCCAAAAGAAAAAAATAAAGTGATTGAAGCGCTTTTTAAGGTGTTGTACTCAAAACTCAAAGAATACAAGCTTGAAAATGTTTTTTATGATGTTGAAATGCCACTCATCCCCGTGCTCGCCGCGGTAGAGTTGCAGGGAATTTCTATTCATAAAAAGGAGTTGAGTGGGTTGAGGGTAACGATTCAAAAAGAAATCGAGCTTGTTTCAAAAGAGATTTTTGCGGAGGCCGGTGAAGTGTTTAATATAAGCTCCCCGAAGCAGGTTGGAGAAGTGCTTTTTGAAAAACTTCATATCGCGAAGAAAGGAAAAAAAACAAAAACCGGAGCTCGTTCCACGGCAGAGAACATTCTCTCCGAACTCAAAGAAAAAAATCCGATTGTGCGGCGTATACTCGAATACCGTGAAAACACAAAAATCGTCTCGACCTATATTGACCCGTTCCTCGAACTCGCGGAAAAAGATAATAAAATTCACACAACCTTTCTTCAAACAGGCACGGCAACGGGTAGGATTTCTTCGGAGCGGCCAAACCTTCAAAATATTCCCCAAGAATCCAGGTGGGCCGTCCCGCTACGAAAAGCGTTCGTGGCAACAAATGGTTTTAAATTGGTTTCGTTTGACTATTCTCAACTCGAGCTACGTCTCCTCGCGCATATTTCCGGAGATGAGGAGTTAAAAAAAACATTCATACGAGGCGACGATGTCCACACAATAACAGCTTCTCGAATATTAAACATTCCCAAATCGTCGGTAACAAAAGATGCGCGACGAATGGGAAAAACACTAAACTTCGGGATTGTTTACGGAATGGGACCGCGCGCCTTCGCAAAAACAAGCAATATTACGCTAGACGAAGCGCGACGGTTTATTAACGAATATTTTCGAAAGTTCCCCGGAGTAAAAAAATGGAGAGAGGTGATGGCGACAAACGCAAAAACACTCGGTTATGTGGAGGACGAGATTGGTCGAAAACGGTGGTTCTTCGGCAAAAACAGGGAAGGTCCGCGCGCGGTAGCCGAAACGGAACGTGCCGCGATCAATATGCCCGTACAAGGTCTTGAGGCGGATATATTAAAAATCACAATGGCAAAAAGTCACTCTTTATTGAACAAATGCGGGTTGTTTCCTAAAAAAGCAAGGATGATTCTTACCATACACGACGAATTGATATTCGAAATTGCGGATGATATCATTGAAGAAACATCGCGGGAGATAAAAAATATAGCAGAGGGGAGTTATCCTGTGTCGGTACCACTTGTTGTTGAAATAAAGACGGGCAGAAATTGGGGTGAAATGAAGGAATTCAAACTATGACTGAAAAAATAAAAAAATGGATAGCGGGCGCCGCATTTTTTGCCGGTGGGTTTGGTGTCGCGCTTGATTTTTTTAATGTGGGTCGCGGTGTTTTTCTTTTTGTGACTTCGTTGATTGTTTTTGGGTTCTTGTTGTTTTTGGGCGGATTTAAAAACTGCCAGCGGGATGGTGTTGTCGCCGAAAAAGATGCGGAACGAAAACTTACCGCGCTTATGCAAAGCGTACAAGAGGGAGTTGTGGTATATGACTATCAGTTTAGGGTTGTTGGATTTAATCCTGTGGCCGAAGAAATATTTAATCTTGAAGCTGCTTCGGTTATCGGAAAAGTAATCGAGCCGCGTCTTGCGGAAAATAAAAAGTTCAGAAAACTTGTACAGATAATATTCCCCTCGCTCGCCTCTTCGGTGGTACAAATCTCGGGGGCAAACAAATGGCCGCAAAAAATACGAATAATAACCGAGGATCCGAGCGCGAGACTCTTCACGGCGCTTGACAGAGTTTTTGGCGCCGACGGAAGAGTTCTTTACTTCTTCAAATCGGTGCGCGACGAAACAAGAGAACAAGAGATATTGGAAAGCAAAACAGAGTTTATCAATACGGCGGCTCACCAACTACGCACTCCACTCACCGCTGTTAATTGGGCACTTGAGAATATTAGAAGCCTTGCTGAAACAACATCACCGGAAATAGCAGAAACCGCCGAAGAAGCGCTTCGTACATCCGAGCGGGCACTAAAAATTACAAACGACCTCCTTGATGTGGCAAAAATAGAAGAGGGGCGCTTTGGTTATGAACTGAAGGAAGAAAAACTATTTTCTTTTATCGACGAGGTGGTTGGAGCACTCGAACCGATAGCAAAGCAATACGGGATTTCTCTTTCTTTTTCTCGCGCCAATTTTCAAGACGTTACCATACATATCGACAAAAGCAGACTCGGTCTCGCTCTTTATAACCTTATCGACAATGCCATAAAGTATAACTTGAAAAACGGTAGTGTTGAGGTTTGGGTTGAAAAAATCGAAAAAGATTTTGTGAGAATAAATGTGCGCGATTCCGGAGCCGGCATTCCCCCCGAAGAACAGCAAAAAATATTCAAAAAATTCTATCGAGCAAGTAATGCCGCGGAACTACAACCAAACGGAAACGGACTTGGGCTTTTTATCACTCGCAATATTATTAAACGTCACGGTGGCGACATTGGATTCGAATCCCAATTAAACCGCGGAACTACGTTTTGGTTTACTCTTCCCCTTTCTTCTTCGCTTGTTCCGGAAAAGGAATCTGTTTTTGAAGATTCTTATATATAGCGGACGCGGAATTGGTTTTATTTGAGGATGTTTATCTGACTGAAAAAAAATAATTATGATAATTCTTGGAATCGACCCCGGAACAGTCCGCATAGGGGTCGGGGTTTTGGAAAAAAGAGGCGGCAGATTGTTATACAAAAAAAGCGGGTTGCTTGAGGTGGGTAGCGGAGTGGACGACGCGACAAAACTCCTCAATATGGAGCGGGCGTTGAAAAAACTCATAAAGGAAATCCAACCGGAGCGAGCTGGTGTAGAAACGTTGTTTTTTTCGAAAAATAAAAAAACGGCGCTTGCGGTTGGGCAGGCGCGCGGTGTCATAATAAAAACACTTGTCGAGTGTGGTGTGCCGTTTATTGAAATATCTCCAGTCGACACAAAAATAGCCGTTACGGGAAGTGGGGGCTCTGGAAAAGCGGCAGTTGCAAAAATGGTAAGTATGATTTTGAGATCCTCATTTGTCGGGACTGTTGATGACGCTACAGACGCGCTCGCAATAGCAATAGCTGTTTCACAAAAAACCATTGCCGAGCGAGCGGAAGACGGTAGTTAGTCCTAATATTTCCGGCTCCTTGTACAATTGACTTCTTTTTACTCTTTTGTATACTTCCCGAGGAAGCGGCCGTAGTGCTTGCGGCAAAGGTCGTTATACTTAGCGCTCGACACCAAAAACAATGACTAAGGTAGACGATGATCTTTTTGTTGAGGACGACGAGTTCGATGATGATGAGTTGTTAAAAGAACCGCCGGAAACTTCAAGCGAAGAGGTTGAAGAAGAAGAATACGAGTAATCTGTCCCCCGCTTTCGCCCTGAAAGCGGGGGTTACAATTTACCGGGTTTCACGTAAAATTAGAAATATGCTCCGAAAAAAACACAAGGGAAAAAATAAAAAAATAAATCAAAAAAACAAGCGCGGGTTGTTTGTTTTTGCGCTTTTGTCTATTGTTGTTGTTTTTGTTGCGGGGCTTGTTTATTTAGTTATCCTCGCAAAGAGCCTTCCGTCTCCTGAACAATTCAGCGTACGTCAAATAAATCAGTCAACAAAAATATACGACCGAAGCGGTGAGGTGGTCCTTTATGAAATACACGGCGATGAAAAAAGAACCGTTGTGCCGTTTGACCAGATACCCGATGTCGTGAAAGAAACAACACTTGTTGCCGAAGACGCAAACTTCTACAACGAACCTGCGTTTGATTGGAGGGGAATTCTCCGAGCGCTTATTATCGACATACAACAGGGGCAGTTTGTGCAGGGCGGATCAACTATTACTCAACAGCTCGCCAAAAACGTTTTTTTGAGCGCGGACAAGACCATTATAAGAAAAATAAAAGAGTTGATTCTTTCTGTAGAGCTTGAATCAAGATACAACAAAAGCGAGATACTCTCTCTCTATCTTAACCAGATTCCCTACGGGTCAAACGCTTACGGGATCGACGCCGCAAGTCAAACATATTTTGGAAAGTCTTCGAGAGACCTTTCACTCGCCGAAGCGGCAATACTCGCGAGTATGTTGAAGGCGCCGAGTTATTACTCTCCGTGGGGAACACACACCGACGAACTTATACAAAGAAAAGATTATGTATTAAACAGGATGGAAGAACTCGGCTACGCGAAAAAAGAAGAGGTTGCCGCCGCAAAAAAAGAGGTTTTTTCCTTCCAACCCCAAACAATAGGAAACATCAAAGCTCCTCATTTTTCGCTTTTTGTTCGTGATTATCTCATAAACAAGTACGGAGAGAATTTGGTTTTAAATGGCGGGTTGAGGGTTATTACTTCGCTTGATTGGAAGCTCCAGCAGGCGGCCGAGGAAGCTGTAAAAAACGGCTCAAAAAACAACGAGGAATTGTACGGAAGTAAGAACGCCGCGCTTGTTGCCGAAGACCCGAAAACGGGGCAAATTTTGGCAATGGTGGGGTCGAGGGACTACTTCAACATCGAAAATGAGGGTAATTTTAATGTGGCGACACAAGGACTGCGTCAACCGGGTTCTGCGCTGAAACCATTTGTTTATCTTACCGCTTTTGAAAAAGGTTATTCTCCGAACACTGTTGTATTTGATGTAAAAACGGAATTTGATACAAGAGACGATCCGCAATACAGCTATACCCCGCAAAATTTCGACGGCAAGGTACGCGGACCCGTTATGCTCAAAAATGCGCTCGCGCAGTCGCTAAATATTCCGGCGGTCAAGGTTCTTTATCTCGCCGGTCTGCGTGACTCGTTGAACACATTACATACATTCGGAATTACCACACTTCAAGAAACGTGGCGTTACGGGTTGTCGCTTGTTCTTGGTGGCGGCGAGGTAAGGCTTGTTGATCTCGTCGGCGCATATGCAACACTCTCCCAAGAGGGGGTGCGCCACAAACAAACTTCCGTGCTTGAAGTTGAAGACACGAGCGGAAACATTCTTGAAGACTATCACGACAATACGTCTCGCATCGTTGAAAATCAACAATATCCAAGACTTATAACCGAGATACTTTCAAGTCCGCAACTTCGGGCCCCCATCTTCGGTTCCAGTCTGCCGCTCACGGTGTTTAATGGATTTGATGTTGCTCTTAAAACAGGTACATCGCAAGACCACAGAGACGCGTGGGCAATTGGCTACACACCCTTCTTTGTTGCCGGCGTGTGGGCGGGAAACAACGACAACACACCGATGATACGACAAGGAAGCAGTATTCTTGCGGCCGTTCCAATTTGGCATTCTTTTTTTAAAGAAGCGTTGAAACAATATTCTCCGGAGCCGTTCAACAAACCAGACCCTGTTCCTTACATACAAAAGCCCATGTTGGGGGGACAGTGGACGTGGAATCCTTTAGTAAACGGGCGGGCGCTTCCTCAAATTCACTCGCTTCTCTATTATGTCGACCGGTCGGATCCTACCGCGTCTTCGCGCCCGAGCGACCCGTCACAAGACTCGCAGTTTGACAACTGGGAAAGGGGTGTTCGCGCGTGGGCGACTCAAAACGTATTCGGATTTTCAACCTATAACAAACCTGTTCCTCTTGGCGCCTCGTTTGGAACGCAAAACAATCAATCGTTACCGCAATCAACAGGGAACCAAACAATTCCTCGATCACTTTCGATACAAAACGTTTCTCCGTCGAGCGGGTCATTCGCGTCGTCACCATTTACTATTCGAGCATTACTGAATTCTTCAGTCGGACTTCGCAGGATAGAGCTTAGTGTAAACCATAGAATTATCAGCGGGTTTGATATCACCGGACCTGTTTATTATTACTCGTATCAGTACGATGCTCCGTTGTCCCCACAAAATCTTTTTGAAATTAGAGTTACCGACGCCGAAAAAAACACCGCGTCTGAACAGTTTATTGTTTATTCAAAATAACTCTCGCCGTCTTTTAATAAAATAGGGTTAGTTTTTTATAGGCATTACCACATAGAGGAGCAGGGGCTCTTCTTGTGTTTTTATAACGACAGGTTTGTCCGGCGCGTTAATCCCTATAGTGATTTCTTCAGAATCAAAAATTTTAAGCCCGTCCAAGAAATATCTCCAATTAAATGTGAGGCTCGCCGCGCCGTCGCCTTTTATTCGCGCCGATACCTTATATCGCCCCTCTCCGAGACTCGCGTCGCCCGAGTAAAGCTCAATGTGTTTTTTATTTTCTCCTAAAATAAAAGAAATGTCGTTTGCCCTGCCCGAAAAAGAGCTTGTTAGCTTGAGGGCGTTTATCAACTCACTGCGAGAAACAACAATTTCCATTTCCGTATTTTTGGGAATTATGGGTTCATATTCTGGAAAATTTCCGTCTATTAGTCGAGAAACCGCCTGAACCGCCTGTGTTTTAAAAAGTATCTGTGTTGGATCTATAAACACCTCAATGAATTCCTCCTGTTTTTCGAGTGAGGGAAGTATTCTCAACATCTCTTCAATGGTGCGTAGAGGAACGATAACTTTTATCCCCTCTTTTGTTTGTGTTTCTATCTGATTTTGGTCTATTCTCTTTTCGGTAAGGCGAAAACCGTCAGTAGCAACACAAACAAAGCCGTCCTCGGCGCGGAATAATACTCCGCTTATTTCCGGACGTATTTCGGAATACTGCGCGGCCACCGCGGTTTTTTGCAGCGCCTCAATAAAAGCGTGTGTTTTTATTTTTATTGCCCGCACTGAATTATGCAGAGACGGTATGATTGGAAATTCTCTCGCTTCTTGCCCCTGAATCGAGGCCTCATAATTATCGGTGGTGACAATAATTTTTTTATTCTTTAATTCGATTGAAATTCTTTCTGCGTTTAGATTTTTAACAATTGAGAAAAAGACCGAAAAAGGTATCGTTGTTTCGCCGTTTTCTATTATTTTTCCCGAGAATGTACTTGTAACTGCAAGCTCGAGGTTGGTTCCTACCATAACAATCTTACTTCCCTCGGTTTTTAAAAGAATATTTTTTAAAATAGGGAGGCTCGAGTCTCCACCAACTCCTTTCTCGACACAAGAAAGGGCGTCTAACAAATTATTTCTTAGCGTTACAAGCTTCATATTTTATATAAGAGTAGTAGTAGGGGGTGTGTGTAGGTGGATAAGTGAAAGGAGGGGTGATTTAGAAACGAGTTTCAACGCAATGCCCTGTGGATGGCGTTTTGTTTTTTTCTTATTTATTTATAATAACAAACACCTCTTCCTTTTTCATATCCTTTTTATACACAACATTTCAACAGTCAAAACACTACGTTTTATAAAGTTTCTCTTTTATTAAAAGTATTTTTTGACCAAGCTGTGGATTTTGGCTCACTTCGTTTGCTATTTTTTCGCACGCGTGGATGGCGGTGGTGTGATCTCTTTTTCCGAGCTTTTCGCCGATGTGAGGGAAGGAAAGTTTTAAAATATCCCGAAGAAGATACATCGCTATTTGGCGCGGTTCGACTACCTCTTTTTTTCGACCTCGATCAATAAGGTCGCTTACAGTCACCTCAAAAAACTCAGCGACCGTTCGAATCACTTCTTGTGTGGTAATGTTTTTTGGTGATATTTGGATTGTTTCATTGATAATTTCCTCAAGTTTTTTATTATCTATATCCACACCCTTATATTGTATGTAGAAAAAAACCTTATTTAAAACACCCTCCAATTCCCTCATATTTTTTTGCACACGAGAGGCGATAAATTCAAGAGTTTTGTTATCAATAGAAAGATTTTGCGCCTGGTTTTTTGATTTGAGGATAGCGAGGCGCATCTCGTAGTCCGGATAAGAAATATCCGCTATCATTCCACCCTCAAATCTTGATCGAAGACGCTCCTCAAGCGTGGGGATGGCCGCGGGCGCCCTGTCGGAGGACATAATAATTTGTTTATTATTCTCATAAAGCGCGTTGAATGTATGAAAGAATTCTTGCTCGGTGGATGTTTTTCCTCCTATAAACTGTATATCGTCGATAATAAGGACGTCAACGTCTCGATATTTTCTTTTCATATCCTCCGTCCTTTTGTTGCGTATGGAAGAAACAACATCGTTTAAAAATTTCTCGGAAGTAACATAAAGAACACTTATAGTGTTGTTGTAAAACCTCTGTATTTCGTTTCCGGTCGCTTGAAGAAGGTGTGTTTTTCCAAGTCCAACCCCCCCGTAAACAAAAAGAGGATTATATTTTTTTCCAACATCTTTAATAACAGCTTGTGTGGCGGCGTACGCAAGCTCGTTTGACGCCCCGACCACAAACGAATCAAGCGTGTATTTCGGATTTAGATTGGTTTTTGGATCTATTTTGAGATCGAGGGACAGCTGCGAGGTCGGTTCCTGCGCTCCCGAGTCTTTCTTTTTTACACCTCCGTCGTTTTTTGGTACGGAAAAATTTTGATGAAACACCGCGTAATCAACGTTTTTAATGGAAGGATTGAAATTACGAAGCGATCCCAATATAATTTTATGGTATCTATTTTTTACCCACTCTTTGGCGAAGTTATTTGGGAGGCCAACCAACGCAACCCCACCCCGCTCTTCAACGCCCATAAGCCGACTTTGTTTTAGCCATGTAAGAAAATTAGGACGAGAAATTTGTATCTCTATTTCTCCGAGCACCGCCTGCCACAGGTCGCCGGAATTTGTTTGTGTGGCCGGGTTGATTTGATTAGTTTCCATATACGTCTTAATAATAAGGTTATTTTATAACGTTGCAACGTTGATTTGAAAACCGATATGTGCTTTAATTGTTGACGGTTTGTGGATAAGTCGATTCGGAAAAAATCAACACAACACCATAGATAAATTATGAGCGTAACATACCAACCAAACAAACAAAAAAGGAGGAAAACACACGGTTTTCTTACGCGCAAAAAAACACACTCCGGAAAAGAGGTATTGCGGAGACGTCGCGCGAAGGGAAGAAAAAAACTCTCTACGGTATAGTGACTTCCATTGTTGTGGTGAAAAAAAAGAAGAGAGGACTTCAAAAAAAGCCCCTTTTTATTATTATAAGTAAGGCGGCGGTAAAAACCGCGACAAAAAGGAATCTTTTAAAAAGACAAATCAAAGCGATTACTCATCCCTTCTTGTTTTCTAACAGGAGGTCGGATTTTTGTATTATTGTAAAAAAGGGGGCGGACATGGTATCATTTGAAAACCTGAAGAGAGAGGTATTACAAACAATAGAAGAAAAATAACAAATGGCATATCTTTTTCAAACATATATATACGCACCAATTCTATATGTCTTGGTGTTTATTTATCAAAACACTTCATTCCATGATTTGGGAGTGGCGATCATTGAACTTACCATTCTCGTAAGAATTGTTCTTTTTCCGATTTTTTTCAAAAGCGCAAAAGACCAAGCGCTTATGCAACGCATCCAACCGCGCATAAAAGAGATACAAGAGAAACACAAAGAAAATAAAGAAGCGCAGGCAAAAGCGCTTCTCTTGTTGTACAAAGAACATAAACTAAATCCGTTCTCGGGGTTTTTCCTTTTACTGCTTCAGTTGCCTGTTTTTTTTGCCCTGTACCAAGTTTTTCAAAACGAACTTTCAAACGGATTATTTGACAACCTTATGTTTTTAGGGTTAATTAATTTAGGAGAGACAAGTGTGGTGATAGCTATTGTTGCGGCGCTCTTTCAGTTTGTCCAGACAAAGCTCGTGATGGCGAAAACAAAGAGGGGTGAGGTAAATACAATGGCGTCGATGAATAAAATAATGGTTATTGTCGGGCCGGCGATAAGCTTCTTTGTTCTTTTAAATCTTCCTGCGGCGCTCGGGTTTTTCTGGATAATATCAACCCTATTCTCTATCGGCCAGCAATTATATATAAACAAACAATTTAACGCAGATCCAAGATTAGTGTAGAAATATATGGAACCAACAGAAAAAATAAAAAAAATAGTGGAGCTAATGGGTCTTTCGGGAACGGAAACAACTATTGACGAGGAGCATAGAAGAATATCACTCATTATTGATGATGATCTCGTACACGAGAACATAGCCTCATTTTTGCCGGCGCTCGATCACCTTGTCGGTCTCGTGTTCCGAAATCACAACCAAACCCCGTTTATTCTTGATATAAACTATTATCGCAAAGAGCGAGAACGACTTATTGCAGAACTCGCTCGCGCCTCGGCGCGCAAAGCGACAGTCACCAAAACGGACGTGGAGCTTCCCCCCATGAACGCATACGAACGCCGCTTGGTGCATATAGAAATTACCACACACCCCGAACTCAAAACCGAGAGCATTGGGGTCGGGAAGGAAAGGAGGGTGATTATAAAACGACTTGAGTTGGATTAGGTATGATGTGTTGCGCGCCAGCCAAAAACCCCCGACGTCAATCGTGGGTTTTTGGTTAAAAACAAAACCTATTGTGACGGTGTTGATGTTGAAGCTTCGTTTTGGTGTATAGCCGGAAGATCCGCGGAATATACCATCCCATCAAATTTATTTATGAAATAGAGCGCGTTATTGTTTATCTCCGGATTCTTCCCATCCACAAAAAACGGAGTTTGGGGAGAGTTGTTAAATGGCGCCCCAATTTCTTTTGTGTTTATATCATAACTACGCACATCGTCTATGGTATATGTTTTTAATTTTAGATAATCATCCGGCAGTATCATAGAGGAGAACGATTTATCTAGCGGTATGTTTTCCGGGACAAAGCAAAAAACAACATTTCCTTGAAGCGAACACTTCGACGGCAGGGCAATAAAAGGAAGTTTTTGTTCGTTATTGTTATTTTGATCCGAAACGAATGACGTATTGTTTTCAGGAAAGAATTTAAACACCGCATTATTTTCTTTATTCCATCGTATCCAAAGCCCTCGTTGGGGTTCGAGGAGGAGATTAAAATCAAGTGTTTTTGTGTTTAGTTTCCAAAACCTTCCGGAGTACGAGTAAGAAGGTTTTTCTGTAACAAAGATTGTTTGCGGGGCTTCGAATTTAATTAGCGTGTCGCTTAGGTTAAAGCCACGGAGAATAGTGGTAAATTCAAAAGGTGTTTTTTTGAGGTCAACAAAGGAAAGTTTTACACCACCACCGTCTCTTGTTGTCGCGATAAGCTGATCTCCATCAGCGCCCCAAGACGCTTGGAGGATATCCGAGGGAAGCGGGCGCCATGTTTTATCAACGACATCAAATATTCCCCACTGCGGGTTGTTTGGGTCTCCAAAACTTACAAGCGCCCTCTTCCCATCCAAGGAGGGGTCTATAGTATTCAGAGCGCTTACGGTTTGATTTGATATTTCAACATCATCCCCTCTTTTTGCCGCATAAACCTTTCCGTTGGTTGTGATGTAATATATCTCCCCTGTATCTTTGAGGACCCAAAAATCAAAAACAGCGGAATCAGAAAGTTTTATAAAAGCGGTATCTTTTATCGTGGAGGTTGGGTTGTTTATTGGAGTAACATCCGCTTGACCGCCCACTCCGGCAACGGGGAGTGTTGAAGAGCTTTTATTGGTTGTTGCGGGCCTGGATGGTTGGGGAATATTTGAAGAATTCACCCAAAAAACATACCCAATGATAATAAGAACAATAACAACAAGACCAATGATATATTTATAAATCGGTTTCATAATTACAAATTGAATTGTATATGGAGGTGTTGCGCGGTTTCTGAATAATTGCAGTTATACCTGTATTGTTTTATATTATTGGTTGTACAAATTGCAGCAATGTTTTTTAAGTAGTTGTTTTTTATCCAATCAGCAAGTGTTTTTGTGTAATGGAGATCGACTATGGGATATCCTACCCCGTGTGTTTTATGTCCGGACTCAGTCCCCCCCGTTATCATTACGTCACACCCGCATCCATTTTTTATAGCGATTATATTTTGTATTGTTTTTCCCGGCAACCCATAAACACTTGTGCAATCCGTGTCAGCGGCATTTGAACATTCGGGTTTATTTATCCCTACGCCGGCCGCGGTAAACGTATCTCTGATTTTTTGAGCTTCCGCTCGTCGATACGTTGAGATTGGTTGCAGTTCGTGTGGAATAAAGACTGGAGCGTTCGGTTCGCGGAGCAGGACAAGGTCAGGATTGATGGTTTTTAAGATAAGATAAGCGCCAAAAAGCAGAAGAATCCCCCAGAGCGCGGATGTAATCATATCCTTCCCCTCTCGCTGGCGATCTCCCTGCCCCGCCGACGTTGAGTAAAGAATCGCCCCAAAGACGATCATGCCAACAGCGAGAATACCCGATATGCCTATACCAAATTGGTAAAGGCTGGTTATATAGGCAGGAATACTGGATACGTCGGTATTATCTGTAAGGCCGTACTCGCTTCCTAGGTATGGAATACTTACATCGACTGCGGCTGATGTTATTATTGGCAAAAGAAAAAAAAGGGAAATGATGATGAGTATTTTTTTCATTTTATTTCATAAAAAGAGTAATCTCCTTTTGTTGATTCTCTGTTTGTCTTTTGGTGTTTTTAACTACGCTTTTTACCGTCGTTTTGCCGGAAACTCCAAAGTTGCCGATAGTTAGGGTTATTCCACTCGAAGACTCGCCGTCCTGAAAGACTCCGTTTATAAACCAGGAAAACGAAAGATCCAAAAGAGATGGTATGTTAAAAAAATAAGGAACAGATCGAAGAGTAACAACATCACCAACTTTTACGGAATAATCCGGTAGCGGCGCGTCCAAAACCACCTCCGAATTTGAAATCGGAACAACAACAAGAGAGTCTACGGGCCCCGAGGGAGTGTTAATTGAGGCTTTAAGTGAATAAACGCTACCCAAAGTTTTTCCTACAAGGAACGTAATGGTTGAAAGGCCTGTTCCTTTTTGAATAAAATCGCCGTCGAGATACCATGAGATCGGGAAGTTTGAAGTATCTTGTATTTTTTGATTTTGGAGAAGTGTAACAGAGGCGGTCAGATTACTTTGATTTACCGCGGACGGCTTACCCTCAAAATTCGACGGATAGAAACTGTTTGCGCGCCATGTAATAAAAGAACTCCCTGTGTTTTCGGTTTGCGCGAAAACACCCGATACGAGAAAGCTAAAAAACAAGAACAATGAAAAAACACACATTCGCTTCATATATTCATTATATAACAAATCCTCGGTGAAATCAGTCGGGATATTAAAGTTTTCCGGCTATTTTCCCAACCCCCGTTTTATCAACCTTTCCGGCTATTTTTTTCAATTTTGGATTATTTTCCATAATAACAACGGCAATCCACCCGATAGTTTGGGTGGGGAGCATATTAAGGAAGGGAATCATATCTAAAATCCCACCTATAAGGAACGAGAGATTCTTTGTTCCCTTCATCAAAAGGTAGAATTGGACCAAAAACATAATCGCACCGGCCATAAAAGACCCGCCAACCTCTGTTATTTCTCCGATCACCGGAATCGCCGCCGCGAGGTTTGCGATGAGGGTAAGTGCGTCAACAAGCAAAACAACGGGCGTTATAAGTATTATCTCGGTGGGTGAAAATTTTTTCTTCTTCTCCTGCTCTTCCGCCATTTTATTTTAATCCCTTGATTTGAAGCATTTGTTCCGGGTTTGTGGTAATAATCTGATCTTCTGTGTAGGAGGGTATGATTTTTATCGCCACGTGTTTTAGTCCGGCGAAGAAGAGACCCTCTCCGACTCCGGCCTCGAGGAGCAACGCTTTCTCCCCCTCGGTAAGGTCAAACGCTCCCGCGATGGTATCAATACTCGTCGGAGACTGTTTTAGAAGAAGTTGTATGGAAGAATTGGTGATGATTGGTTTTCCATATTCTGATTTAAGAAAATCTTCAACGTCTTGTGTAATAGTGGTGACTCCCAGATAATATTTCCGCGCACGCTTTACGAGGCCGAAAAGAAAAGACGCGCTATCCTTGTGTTTCATCAT
>Ga0210057_1004117_pt1 | contig 19596 bp, 17 predicted proteins | sample CryGeyCG2114_010_2_FD_183968 | JGI IMG/M metagenome (GOLD analysis project Ga0210057, IMG submission 183968) | Groundwater microbial communities from aquifer - Crystal Geyser CG10_big_fil_rev_8/21/14_0.10 (SPAdes) (version 2) | ecosystem: Environmental > Aquatic > Deep subsurface > Groundwater ...
GCTGATTATGTGGAATTGGGGGAAGAAGGAACTGGCGCTGTTCATATTGCACCGGCCTATGGTGAAGATGATATGACCCTAGCTAAAGAGCACGGTGTGCCGATTGTGCATCACGTTAATCCAGACGGTCATTTTATGAATTTTGTCACTGATTTTGCTGGTCAATTAGTAAAGCCAAAGGACGATGAAGCCACTGAAATTTCGCACCTGGATGCTGATATTGAAATTGTCAAAGCTCTTAATACGAATGGATGCCTATTCAAGAAGGAAAACATAACGCACAGTTACCCGCACTGCTGGCGTTGTGATACACCATTACTTAATTATGCCACTACTTCCTGGTTTGTGGCTGTTCCCAAAATTAAAGATCAGCTGGTAGCAGAGAATAATAAAGTCCACTGGGTACCGAATTATGTCGGGGCCAATCGTTTTGGTAAATGGTTGGAAGGAGCTCGTGATTGGGCAGTCTCTCGTCAACGCTACTGGGGGGCACCTTTACCGATTTGGAAAAATCCAGTTACTGGTGAATATAAAGTTATTGGTTCTTTGTCTCAATTGCAAGAGTATGTACCGAAAAGCGGTAATACCTACATCATAATGCGACATGGCGAGGCAGAAAGTAATTTGGATGGACACATTAGTGCCAAAAATGATTTAAATGATACCTTAACTAAAAAAGGAACAGAACAAGTAATCAAGGTTGTTGCCAATTTAGCTGAGCAAAAAATTGATTTAATTATCCATTCTGGTTTTGTTAGAACCAAAGCTACTGCTGAATTAATTGCCTCCAGTTTGCATATTAACTCCGATCAGATAATTGAAGAATCTCGTTTAGGAGAATTACAAACTGGGATAGCACTTGAGGGTAAGGATTGGGCAGAATATCAGGGCTTGTTTCCAAATAATCTAGCCAGCTTTACGACATCAATAGCTGGCTCGGAAAACAGAGGTGATGTTATCCGTCGGGCGGGGGCAGTCTTGTATGAACTTGAAAAAAAGTACCAACATAAAAAAATATTAATCATCAGTCATGCCAGTGCTTTGTTTGGCTTACAAGTAGCATCTTCTGGTTTAGAGATTGAAGCGGCCGCTACTCTTAAGGAAACAATGGGATTTATGGATAATGCCGAAATTAAAGAGTTGTCATTTATTCCCATGCCACATAATGACAACTATTCACTTGATTTTCATAGACCATACATTGATGAGATTGATTTATTTGATACTGATGGTACTAAATTGGTACGAATACTAGATGTGTTTGACTGCTGGTTTGAAAGTGGTTCAATGCCATACGCGCAACATCATTATCCTTTTACTAATAAATCCGAATTTACAGAAAAATATTTTCCAGCGCAATTTATTGCCGAGGGTTTGGATCAAACGCGGGGTTGGTTTTATTCGCTGATTGTCCTTGGTACGGCTTTGTTTGGTAAATCACCTTATGAAAATGTAATTGTAAACGGCTTGGCCTTGGCCGAAGATGGCAAGAAAATGAGTAAGTCATTAAAGAATTATCCTGACCCAATGGAGTTGGCGGATAGGGTGGGAGCCGATGCAATGCGGTTGTATTTGATGACTTCTCCGGTTATTCGGGGAGAGGATCTTAATTTTTCGGAAAAGGAAGTTTTGGAATTACAACGCAAGAATATTGGTCGCTTGCATAATGTGTTGGCGATGTATGAAACATTTAGAGATGGAACAGAGGCGCGCCACGATTCTAATCATGTTTTAGATAGATGGATCGTGGCGCGCCTCTATGAACTCATAGAAGTATCAACTAGTGGCTACAAAACCTACGAACTGGATAAGGCCACTAGACCGCTAGTTGAATTCATTGATGATTTGTCAGTTTGGTATTTGCGTCGTTCCCGAGAACGCCTAAAGAATGATGATATAGATGACAAAAAATTGGCTCTAGCTACGCTCCGCTATGTTCTTAGAGAATTGGCCAAAGTCATGGCTCCAGCCATGCCATTTTATGCTGAATATTTATGGCTAGTGTTGAGAGAAGAAAATGAACCAGAAAGTGTACACTTAACCGCTTGGCCAAAAGGCGGTGTGATTGATACTGAATTATTGATGGAAATGAAAAAAGTGAGAGAGGTCGTTACCTTAGCTTTGGAGGCAAGAATAAAAAGTAATCTCAAAGTGCGTCAACCACTTGGATCAATTACCGGCCCGGAATTAGCTAAAGAAATGCAGATGATTGTTTTGAGTGAGGTGAATATAAAAGAATATAAAACAATTGACACTACTTCTTCTACTAATCTGGTGGTTTTAATAGACGAAACTATTACTCCCGAACTCAAAGCTGAAGGGGCTGTTCGTGAATTTATGAGAGCGGTGCAAGAAGGGCGCAAAGCCGCTGGCTTTGCGCCCCATGACCGCATCACCTTAACTATCTCAACTGATGTGGCTGGTAAGAATTTGATTACGAAATTTACGGCTGATATAAAAAAGGTGGTAGGCGCAGACAAAATTATTTTCACTGAAAATGATGGTATCAAAATATCGGCTGGTGAATATACCTTTGTGGTGTTGCTCACCAGAAATTAACTTGTCTTAAAACATAAATAAGCGATGAAACAGCTCTTTATTTTTAGCACAGATCTTTTGTCTAATTATGTCCTATCAAACCTACATTACCGAAGCCATTGTTTGTGGTAGTTTCGCCAATAACACGGCTGACAAATCTTTTCTTTTGTTTACCAAAAGAGCAGGCATGCTTTATGCAACGGCGCGTAGTGTGCGTGAAGAACGAAGTAGACAAAGATATGCCCTCCAAGATTTTTCACACATTGTGGTTTCGCTAGTCCATGGAAAAACAGGTTGGCGAATTGGTAGTGTAGAAGCGCGAAGTAATATTTTTTCCACAGCGCCATCACGCGCTGTGCGAGGGAGTATAGTTCGCTTGATAAAAACCCTTAGACGGTTTGTTCAAGGAGAAGAACCATATCCAGAACTTTATGAAGAATTATTGCATAGTCTGGATTTTCTTAAGGATATTCCAGATGCTAGTCGTTCTACTTATGAAAAATTAATCATGGCCCGATTATTATATTTTCTCGGTTACATTGCTCCAGTGCTGATTGACAAACCATTATTAGAACACCCTTTGGAATCTTTAGATTTTCCGGCAGTCAAAACCCAAATCAAGACTATTGAAGAATGGTTGGAAACCGCCCAATTTGCCAGCCATCTTTAATCAGAATATTGATCAGTATGGAAATATACACCTGAAAAGGAGCTTTATGAGATAAAATGCTATACTGTAAGCACTATGCCACCCCTTAAAGATCAGGCCAAAATTGAAGCTATGCGTCGGCGTCTTTATGAACGGGGGCGCAATCTCCAACCGGAAGGTCGTCATGAATTATTGGATGAGGAGAATACGGTGGTTGATTCATGGTCACCAAAAAAACCATTGCCAGACCAAACTGTTGCCTCTGCCGTTGCTAATGACCCCCGACCGGGTGCTTTAACCACACCACAACTAGCGGTTATTCCCCCTGTAGTTGAACCAAAAAGAAAATGGTTTCATTCCTACAGAATGATTATTTTATTGGCGACCCTGTTAGTTTTTTTATTGGTTCTCGTTGGTACTAGTATCTATCTCTTAGTTGGCTCTAATCAAATTTCCAATAAAAACATTGCCATTAATATTACTGGCCCGCTAACTGTTCCTGGTGGTGAAATTATGCCTTTGCAGGTAACTTTGGCCAATCAAAATAAAATACCGATAGAATCAGTTGTTTTAATTGTAAATTATCCAGCTGGTACCAAATCGGCTGAAGATTCCGCTAAGGATATTTTTTCGAGCCGAATACAACTAGACCGCATCAATGCTGGGGAAACTGTTAATGTACCAGTAAAGGCCATTATGTATGGTGAAGAAAATCAAGCTGGGGAAATTAAGGCCACGATTGAATATCGCTTGACTGGTTCAAATGGTACTTTTTATAAAGATGCTACGCCACTGGCTTTTAGAATTACTTCTTCCCCTTTAGTAATTAGAGTTGATTCCGTTAAGAAAGTATCGGCTGGGCAGGAAGTTACTATGACTTTAACCATTCAATCCAATGCTTCAACGCCACTTAAGGATGTTCTGGTTACTGCCAATTACCCGACCAATTTTGATTTTACCAGTTCTGACCCAGCCCCTAGTTATCGTGAAAATTCTTGGTTGATTAAGGAAATTCCGCCAGAAAAATCAACTACGATTACTCTTAAAGGTTTAATTATCGGAAAACAAAATGAAGAATTTCGCCTGCAATTTTTAGCGGGCATGCCACAACAAGATAATCAATTTATCATTGGCTCTACTCTAGCGGAGGCGGAGGTGGATTTTATTCTTGAACAACCATTTATTAATGTGGGTCTTGATATTAATAACCAAAAGGGTGAGGTAGTAACCCTAAAGACAGGTGACAAAACTACAGTGACAGTTAATGTTCAAAATACTTTGATTGATACACTCTATAATATGTCAGTGGATGTCGGATTGGTTGGTAATATTATTATTAAAGACAGCGTTGATGTGAAAAATGGTTATTATGATTCAGTTAAAGATATAATCCGTTTTCAAGTTTCTGGCGACCCTTCTTTAGCACAAGTGGCACCAGGAGAGGTAAAAAGTTTTAGTTTTGAAATTTCGCCTAATAACCAAGAGCAAACACCTTCCCTAATAGTGACGGCCAATGCTTATGCTAGACGAGTGTCCGAAGTTGATGCCACTGAACAATTGGTTGGCACAGCAAAGATGGAAGCAAAATTTGCATCCATAGTTAGTTTGAATAGTAAGGTAACTCACGCTTCGGGTATTTTTACCGACAGCGGTCCTATTCCACCACAGGCGGATACTAAAACGACTTATACTCTTACCTTGACCGCTGGTGCGGGTGGTAATAATGTGTCGGGGGTAGAAGTAACCACCTCATTACCACAATATGTTGATTGGGAAAACAAAACCGTAGGTGACGGTACAATAATTTTTAATCCAGTTTCTAAAGAACTTAACTGGACGGTTGGAGAAATTGAGGCCAAAAAACAAAAACAAATCAGTTTTCAAGTGACACTTTTACCTAGTCAAAATCAAATCGGGATTACTCCGGCCTTGCTTGGAACGCAAAGATTGCGTGGGACTGATTTATTTACTGGTACTGTAATCAGAGCGGAAGCCGTACCTTTGAGTGCAGAATTACCTACAGATTCTGGTTATGAAAAAGATAACGGTAAAATAGCTCCTGTTAGTAATTCTCGTAATTAAAATTAACTTGTTAAATCAATTTTTAAAATAATTTATGCCAAACCCAGATCAAGAAAAAAGTCCCATTTCCGGAAACAAAATGGAAAAAATAGTTGCTTTAGCTAAACGGCGGGGATTTGTTTTTCAGGGTAGCGAAATTTATGGTGGGCTTAAAGGTACTTGGGATTACGGACCACTCGGAGTGTCTCTCAATAATAATATTAAACGTGAATGGTGGAAGATGTTTGTTGAAAGCCGTGAAGATATCTATGGGCTAGATGCATCAATTCTCATGAATGCTAAAGTCTGGGAGGCGAGCGGGCACACGACTACCTTTTTTGATCCAGTGGTGGAAGATACTAAAACGGGAGAGCGTTTTAGAGCCGACCATCTTCTCAAAGATGGTGGGGTTGATGTTGCTGGTATGACTTTGACTGAAATGGATTCTGTTATTAAAGAACGGGGGATAAAGAGTCCACAAGGGAATCCTCTTTCACCAGCCCGGCAATTTAATATGATGTTTGAAACATCAGTTGGAGCCACTGCTAGCCCTGATAGCACTGTTTATCTTCGTCCGGAAACAGCCCAAGGTATTTTTGTGAACTTCAAAAATATAGTTGATTCAATGTCGCCAAAAATTCCCTTTGGTATCGCCCAAATCGGCAAGGCCTTTCGCAACGAGATTGCTCCACGAGAATGGCTCTTTCGGGTTCGTGAATTTGAACAAATGGAGATTGAGTATTTTATTCGTGAAAGTGAATGGCAGGAATATTTTGAAAAACTTCGGTTTATTATTCATAAATGGCATGAGCATATTGGTTTGTCGGCTGATAATGTCCGCGAATATGAAGTACCAGAGAATGATCTAGCCCACTACAGTAAGCGCACCATTGACTTTGAATACAATTATCCCGGCAAGGGCTTTGATGAACTCGCTGGCTTTGCTTATCGTACCAATCATGATCTTTCGGCTCACATGAAGGCGAGTGGTCAGTCCATGGAATACATTGAAAGTGATGGTACAAAATTCATTCCGCATGTCCTTGAGCCATCTTTTGGTGTTGGCCGTGCTTTCACTGCGGTGCTCTGTGAGGCTTATCATGAAGATGAAGTAAACGGCGAAGTCCGTACCTTCTTGTCACTTCCGACTCATCTCGCACCATATCGGGTAGCTGTCTCACCACTCTTGCGCAATAAACCAGAGCTGGTAGAAAAGGCCCGAGCAGTCTTCTCAATGTTAAAGGCAGAATTTGGTAATGTGGCCTGGGACGACAACGGCAATGTCGGCAAGCGTTATCGCCGTCAAGACGAAATCGGCACACCCTTCTGCATCGTTATAGACTTTGATACCCTAGGTGAAAATCCCGATTTACTAGACACAGTCACCATCCGTCACCGCGATAGTGGTAAGCAGGAGCGTGTCGCTATTGGTGAACTTATTGAAAAATTGAAATAAACTATGCCAGACAAAAAAGCCCGCTACATTACCACCACCTTGCCTTACGTAAACTCTGATCCGCATATCGGTCATGCTTTTGAATTGATTCAAGCTGATGCACTATCTCGCTACTGGCGTATTTTAGGGCACGAGGTTTTTTTCAACACTGGCACTGATGAACATGGTCAGAAAATTGCTGAAAAAGCTGATCAAGAAGGTATTTCTCGCCAAGTGTATGTTGATCAATACGCAAATAAGTTTAACAAGCTTAAGGATGCTCTGAATCTTTCCTTTGATAATTTTATTCGCACTAGTGCCCCAGAACATCAAGTAGCAGTTCAAGCTATTTGGAAAAAATGTAGAGATAAAGGTGACATCTATAAAAAATCATACAAAGGTTTGTACTGTGTCGGGGATGAAATGTTTTTGCGTGAGAGTGATTTAGTGGATGGCCGTTGTCCTAATCACCCTAATGTTGATCCGGTTGAAATAGAAGAAGAAAATTATTTTTTTAAACTTTCCAACTATCAGAAGCAATTGGAAGAATATCTATCAGATACTACCCGCACCGTGTCGGAGCCCTATCGTAAGTGGGCACTTGAATTCGTTTCGGACGGTTTGGAAGATTTGAGTATTTCAAGAAATAAGTCTCGTCTGGATTGGGGTATTCCAGTTCCTGATGATAGTGAACAGGTCATGTATGTTTGGTTTGATGCTTTGACAAACTACATCTCTACCCTCGGTTGGCCTGATGACATTGAAGGAAAATTTGAGAAATTCTGGCTAGAGGGTGAAACATTGCAACTAGCTGGTAAGGACCAAGTTCGTTTTCAATCAATCATTTGGCAAGCCATGCTCATGTCGGCTGATATTAAACAAACTGATACCATCGCCTATCACGGCTTCATTAACAGTGGCGGACAAAAGATGAGTAAATCACTTGGCAATGTCATTTCTCCGTATGATTTGGTTAATAAATATGGCACTGAAGCTACACGGTATCTTTTATTGCGCCACGTTCATCCTTCTGATGATACTGATATAACTTGGGAGCGTCTCGACGAATGGTACACTGCCAATCTCGTCAATGGCCTTGGTAATCTCGTTGCTCGGATAATGAAAATGTCCGAAACACATTTAGAAGCACCAATTGTAATATTAGAGGCAGAAGTATTTGCAAAAGAATACACTGACGCACTTGATGTTTATAATTTTCAAGGAGCGGGTGATTATGTTTGGTCCCGTATTGGCTTGCTTGATGAGCGGATTACTAATGAAGAGCCATTTAAATTGGTAAAAATTGAATCAGAGAAAGCGAAAATAATTATTCAAGAGCTAGTACAAGAGCTGTACTTAATTGCTCGATTGATTAATCCTGTCATGCCAGAAACGTCTGCCATCATCAAAAACGCCGTTCTTACCAACAAAAAACCTGATAATCTTTTTAATCGTTTAGATGTTTAGTATGTCAAAACCGCAAATCATTCATATTCACGGTGGTGATTCTTTTGAAACCGACGAGCAGTTTTATGAATTTCTTAAGAGTTGTGAATACAATCCGTATCTACTAGAAGTGCAAAAATGGAAAAACTGGATTAAAGAATCGGTGGTTGATACACATGATTATATTGCACCCCAAATGCCAAATGCCCTTAATGCCGACTACAATGCCTGGGTAATCTGGTTTGAGAAACTTTTTCCATATTTGCGCGACAACCTGACGTTGATCGGGTATTCCCTGGGCGGTGGTTTTTTGCTCCGTTATCTGACAGAGAATAAGTTGCCGGTTATAGTATCATGTGTGCATTTAGTGGCCCCAGTGGTTGATGAAAAAGATTGTGAAGGAGTAGGTGGCTTCAAGATAGATTTATCTACCTGGTCTGGTTTTAAGACTGAGCCAGATTCACTCCATATTTGGCAGTCTCAGGACGACCCGCTCGTGCCGACACATCATAGTGAGAGATTTATAGAGAAATACCCCAAAGCAATTTTGCACCGCTTCACAGATCGCGGTCATTTCTTTCAATCCGATTTCCCGGAACTCTTAGAGGAATTACAAAACTTTAAATAAAAACCCACTCCTACCATTTTTGGAGTAATTTGCCACTTTGCAGCTCGTTATCTTGTCACCAACACAATCAGCAACACCCCTAAAACCTTTCGGTTAACCGAAAGGTTTGGGGTAATAATTATCAGTGTGTTAATATTCATCTATGAGTTTTAAATACATAGACACCCACGCACATCTCAATTTGGCGCAATTTTCTGAAGATGCAAATGATATTATCAAGCGTTGTCTTAATGAAGACGTGGCGGTTATCAATATAGGAGTCAATAAAGTTACTAGTCAAAGAGCAGTCACTTTGGCTACCGAAAACGAGAACCTTTTTGCGATGGTGGGCGTCCACCCTATAAATGCGGTTTCTGTTGATCCTGATGACATTGAAACATTTCCACCAGAAACTACTTTTGACCATGAATTTTATTATACTTTGGCTCTGAATAAAAAGGTGGTGGGGATTGGAGAATGTGGTTTTGATTATTTTCATAACAGTGATATTACTTACGAAACCCAACGAGAAGTTTTTTTGGAGCAAATTGCTTTGGCTAATGAATTAAAAAAACCACTGATGTTACATTTACGGAACAGTAAAGACGGGCGGGGAAGAAATGCTTATGAAGATGCTTATGAAATATTAAAAACAGAAGCTAGAGTCAGTGGAAATGTACATTTTTATGCTGGTACTTATGAACAAGCCAAAAAATTCTTTGACTTAGGATACGCGGTTTCTTTTACGGGGGTAATTACTTTCGCTAAGTCGTACGAAGAATTAATAAGACAAGTACCTCTTGAAATGATTCACGGTGAGACCGATAGCCCTTATGTTGCCCCAATACCGTATCGAGGTAAACGTTGCGAACCGTGGATGGTAAAGGAGATCTACAAAAAAATCGCCAAAATAAAAGAATTGGACGAAGAAGAGGTGCAAGAAAAACTTCTTAAAAATGCTCAAAATCTTTATCATTTCAGTAGCTAAAAATAGAACTAAAATTTTTACTAATCAAACAAGCTAACTAAATAACCATCAATCTTGCGCTGGTCCCAGTCGTAGAAACTGGCGTTGGCGCGGTTTAGGTCGGTGGCTAGATCAACTCCTACAAATCTCCAGTGCCATGGTTCAAATACATAAAATGAATTGCCTTCTGGATAAGAGAGGACAAAACCATATTTATAGGCATTTTTTTGAAGCCAAAGATACGCTTCAGAATCCTTAAAGTTTAAGGAGGTGCCGGCAACGATTGCATCTGTTAAATCCACGGTTGTTCCAAGCTGATGCTCAGAATATCCCTGATCAGCCGAAAAGGTGTTAGCGCCAGTACCATAGATTTGTGAGTATTGTCCTTTTAAATCGCTTTGAGTTTCAAAAGAACGATAGGCAGAAACAATTTTTAAGTCCACTCCAGCTTTAATGCTGGCGCCAATCATTTTATAAAGAAAGGGAAGGGCGTCTCCTTGAAAATATTGGTCACCCTTATCAGCTAAAATATATTCCTGATTAATTTGTTTAATTTTACTAGGAATATAGTTTTCGTTAAGAAAATAAACTTTTGAATATTTTTGTAAAAGTTCAGGGTCAGTTTTTGCCACCTTATCTAAGATACCGATTGTACCGGCCAAACCACTAATTTGATTTTCAAAGTCATCATTGCGTTTTCTTTCAATGGCCAACGATTCGGTATTATCAGTAAGGAGTTTTTCGGTCTGAATCAATTTAGTTGCTAAAATACTACTACTAGCTTGCATTTCAATTAAATTTTTAGTGGAGAGAGCGAGTTCATTTGTCAGTCTTTCGCCTTCTTTTGTTATCCTTACAAGCTGTTGGTGTTGCAAAATGACTAGATAAACAATACCTAAAAAAACCAAGATAATCGCTATAAACAGAATGGATAAATAGTTATGATGCTTCTGTTCTTGATTGTTGTTCATGAAGATTATTCTAACATGAAAAATCACCTTGAATAGCAGAATAAAATGTGGTACTGTGGCGAAGTTATTAGACATGGTGGATGATTTTTTGTCGCAACAAAAAATCATCCACCATAACAAAAAATAAGCATGTCAGAAACAACGATGCCAGTTACCGAGGTTGAAACAAAAACTAATGAGCCAGAGCTTGCTAGTTATGAATTGGCCTACCACATTCTTCCAACGGTAGCTGAAGGGGAAGTGACAGGAGTGAGTGATGAACTCAAAAAACTTATTACCACGACCGGAGGAGAAATTTTTGCCGAAGAAGGAGCGGAACGCTTTGAGTTGGCCTATGAAATAGATAAATACCTAGAAGGTAAATATCGTAAATTCACTAGTGCTTACTTTGGTTGGTTGCGCTTCCATCTTAATCCATCAATCCTAAACTCACTAACAGAAGGATTGACTCAAAACAAGCAGTTACTTCGTTATTTATTAGTTCGTTTGACAAAAGTGGAGGAGATGAATCCTTTTCGTTTTCATGAAGCTTTGGTTGACACTAAAGTTCGGATCATTGATACTGGTGAGGTCTTGGGTGGAGAAACAGCCGAAGAATCTACTATAGTAGAAGAAGTAGAATTGCCTCCAACAGAAGTTAGTGTAGAAGAAAAAGAATAGTTTATTTATTTAAGCTAAATCATTATGTACATCAATAAAGCCATGGTCTATGGAAATCTAACCAGAGACCCAGAAATGAAGGCATTACCCAGTGGTATGCAGGTCTGTTCTTTTGCTCTTGCCACCAACCGTATTTATAATGACCGTGACGGTAAGCGTCAGGAAGCTGTGGACTACCACAATATCACCGTCTTTGGTAAACAGGCCGAGAACTGCGCAAAATATCTAACAAAAGGTAATAGCGCTTATGTTGAAGGCAGTCTACGGACTAATAGTTGGGAAAAGGATGGCGTAAAGCATTACCGAACTGAAATTATTGCCGACCGAGTGCAGTTTGGACCTAAAGGGGGTGGTAATAGTGGTGGTGCCACTACTGGATCTAGCACAGGTAGCAAGACTGATAATAATACCGGAGCACCGGTCTTACCAGAGTATCCAACTGAAGATATCAATCCCGAGGATATTCCTTTTTAAAACTAAAATCACTTCATCTGCTTTGTCAGACTGCGGTAATTTAAGACTCACCGTACCGACGTACGGCTCGTCTAAAATTCCTTGTCTTCCTCGCATCTAAAGTAATTTTAATTTTAGAAAAACACCTATGAGACCATCTTAAACTTTAAAATACTGGAAATAAAAAATTTAAACACCTTAAAACTTGAAAACTTATTAGTCAAAACAAAAATATGGAACAACACAATCTACACAAGAAAGCGACAGTACAACATATTGATTACAAAGACATTACTCGTCTTGGTAATTATATCAATCCCCATGCACGTATGAATAGTCGCAAACGCACTGGCTTTACTGCCAAAGCACAACGTGATTTTGCCCAAGCTATTAAACGCGCTAGGTTTATGGCTTTGATGCCGTATATATCTCGTTAGTTAACTTAACTATAAAAGTCCCGCACCTATGGTGCGGGACTTTTATTGTATTTGCTAAATTGAAAATATGTAGTAATCTACATACAGTTTAGTTTATGGGGGGGGTAGTTCTGATGTATAAAATAGCTGGCATATTCTACCTACCAATAGTTCTCGGTATGGTGATTGGTGAGGTAAATCAAAGTTTTTTAGACGGCTTCATCGCCTATTGGATAGGATGTTTACTTTCTGTTTCTTGGTTCGTAATTTGGTTGGTAAATTTTGACGACGAAGAAGGCCCGGAATAGATTTTATTCCGGGCCTTGAATCGTTTTAGAGCCATGGCTTCTTATGCCTTCTCCATTCGTTCTGAATAGTCGCCTGTTTCGGTGTTAATTGAAACGATGTCACCTTCATTTATGAACATCGGTACCATAGTTTTAACACCAGTTTCTAAAGTTACTTCCTTAAGAGCGCTACTAGAAGTATTACCTTTTACAGCCGGCATGGCTTCAGTCACTTTGAGGTCAACTTTAATTGGAAACTTGATGCCAATGATTTCATCGTTAAACACCAAGGCCTGTACTTCGGTTCTATCTTTCAAATATTTACCTTGATCACCGATGAATTCTTCCTTAAGAGCAAAACGTTCGGCTGGCTTACCAGTATTATGAAACCAATATTCACCCGGTTTACGATAGATAAAAGTTACCTGACGGTTTTCTAAATCCGCCTCTTCAGCGGTTTCACTAACATGGAAAGTTTGTTCCAAAACACGACCAGATTTCAAACCCTTAAGTTTAGTGATGTTTACTGGCTTGCGTTGTTGTTTGCGAAAAATATGACAGGATAATACTAGACAGGGTTCATCATTAAAAATAATAACTTTTTTTTGGGTAATTTCGCTATATGAGAGGACTGCCATAGGATATATAAAAATGGTATGCTAATAAGACAAACTATATTAGCATATATGGAATGGTTTTCAATCAATAATGAAAATACAGCGGAATTGCCAGATGAGGAAATTTTAAGACGCTCGCAAACAAAACCTTGGCTGTATGAAATTTTAGTTAACCGCTATCAAACTGCTTTTTTGCGGAAAGCCATAGGAATAATTCGTGACGAAGAGGATGCTCAGGAAATTGTTCAGGACACCTTTACTAAAATCTATGTTAATGCCAATTCCTTTACACCCCATGCAGGAGCAAAGTTTTCTTCGTGGGCTTACCGAATTTTACTTAATACTACCTTTACCTATTATCAAAAAAAACTTAAGCAAGGGCAAAGGTTCATGGTTTTTGATCCTGATTTTGAGCAATTAGTAGCCGATAAATCAGTTTTTGATGAGGAAGAAGTACGTGACGCAGTAGAGCGAATTCTCGCTCGCTTACCTGGACATTTTGCTTTTGTACTCCGACTTCATTATTTAGAACATTGGTCGCATAAAGATATTGCTGAAAAAACTGGGGAACAGGTAGGAACCATCAAAGCGCGTATTCATAGAGCCAAAAATGCTTTCAGGAAAGAAAGTAATACCAAGGAGATTGAGTTAATTTTGTAACCTTAGCTTTAAATGATGTGTTATAGCAAGTAAATATTCAACATGATTAATTTTGCCGAAAAAAATCTAAATAAAGTTATTATGCGCCGAATCTGGTACAGTTATTTGGTTAGTGTTTTTTTGAGATTAAGTACGCTTTCAGGCTTTGCTTTTGGTGCCAGTGTGATTGGCTTCTGGAAATTAGTTTCAGTTACTAGCATTATCAATAACATTTTGGCTGTTCGGGTGGGCAATGTACCACAGTATATTTTACAATCCTTGCTACAGGCGGAAGTTCTCGCTTTGTTGTCTTTTGGTATTATAGTGCTTACAATTTTATCTATCGGTATTAGGTTCACTTTACCAGTTATTCGTACTCATAATTTAAGTTCTGTTTAGTTTTATTTTTCATCCGTCTTTGCGATCTTGCGAAGCAATTCAATAACCACAATGGATTGCCACGTCATTCCGCTTCGCTTCATTACTCTCAATAACAGTGGTGGTTCGACTAGTGAAGCAATCCACGTCGTTCACATTTTATGATTGTATTCTGTAGTCTTAAAAAAAAGTTATTAAAGAATAAAGGGGGGTCGGCGCGTAGCGCCGACCCCCCTTTATTCTAAAACCTTACATCACTATTATTTACTTGCGTGTTCTTCCTTCAGTGCCTTGCGTACGTGCTTTAATATTTCAGTTTTGACTTTAGGATTTTCGCGCAGGAAAGTTCTGGAAGCATCATAACCCCGACCTAGCTTTTCAGTGGTGGATTCATCTCCTCCCGGTGGGGTATAACTATAAGATGAGCCGGATTTGGTAATCAATTTGAACTTCTCCCCAAGAGCTAGTAATTCTCCTTCTAGGGAAATACCTTCATTGTATATCAAATCAAATTCAGTAGTTTTGAAAGGAGCAGCCACTTTATTCTTTACTACTTTTACTCTATGTCTTCCACCAACGACTTCATCACCCTTTTTAATCTGGGCGATTCGGCGAATATCTAATCGCACAGAAGTATAAAATTTTAAGGCCTTGCCACCAGTTGTAGTCTCTGGTGAGTTACTGACTAGACAACCGTCCACGAAGTAATTGTGATTGTCAGCCACGCTGATGTCAAAGCGTTGATGGCTAATTCTCTGCCCATCTTGATAGGGAACACGAGAACGGATTTCCTTAATCCTCATCGGACGCAATAATTGGCTCTGGGTTGATTGTTGTTGTTCAGTTTGGTGATACCGACCACAAAATTCGTCTGGAAGTTTATACTCCATTGTTACGGGGACAAAAGGAGCAATTAAGTCAAAGAATTTTTTGGATTCAGTAGTAGAGAAATTTATTACCCGATATTCACCACATTTTCGCCAGGAAGTCATTATACCGAGACGTGCAAAGGCAGTGTTAATTCTCTCTATACTTTCTGATTGGTTACCGAATGCATTGGCATACAGAGTAGCGCGAGAAGACCGTCCTTCACTACGAGATATTGATCCGTCTCCGCAGTACCACAGTGCGATCATTCTCGGAGTCAATTGCTCTGCTAGAAATTCAGGGAATATCTTTTTTTGTTCTGGATAAAATAATCCATGTAAGTCACCAAGTCGCAGTAAGTGCTTGGTTTCGACGATAGCATTACCTTGAGAATTTTCTAATATCACATTACTCATGATATCTCCAAGTTCAGAGGCGAGCCAAGCTACATACGGTGATTGCTTGTATCCGTGTTCTTCCCGAAAATAGGCGGTTTGTTCATGTTCTTTCTTAATATTACCATCCCCAAGTAAAGAGCCAATAATAACCTCTTCTTGTTGTGGTGTTAATGATGTGTCGGTTATGTGTACAGAAATCTCGTCACCAGCTTTTAATTCCTTCGCCTTCTTCCAGCCCTGCGGAGTGTATATTTTATGGTCGGCAGTGGCAGAAAAACCACGTCGTCCGTTACCAGTATGATTCTGAATAAAGAACTGTAAAAATTCATCAGTTTCACCATTGATGTGCCAATCGGTAATCATTTTTGCTTCTACGCACTTCTTTTCGAAGTTGTAAGAAAGTACTTTTACCTTTTTTGTCTGATTTACCAATTTACCAATTTTTTCACTGGTGCCGTCAGCAAGCATCACTTTAGTGTCGTATGAGAAGCATCCGAACATCACTCCAATCTGCATGCGGATTTGGTTGATAAATATCACTACTGTTTTACTCTTGGCCACAATTGCGGTTAGTTTTCGCAACGCTTGACTCATTAACCGCGCCTGTTTTCCCACATGATGCGCCCCCATTTCTCCTTCAATTTCGTCGCGGGGAGTTAAAGCAGCTACTGAATCAATAACAATGACATCAATTTTACCTGTTCGCACTAATGACTCAACAATCTCCAGTGCCTGTTCACCATTGTCTGGTTGAGAAATTAACAATTCTTCTAGTTTAACGCCAAGATTTTTGGCGTATTCTGGATCCATAGCATGTTCGGCATCAATAAAGGCACAGATACCGTTCATTTTTTGGGCTTCAGCAATCGCGTGGAGCGCTAAAGTGGTTTTACCAGACGACTCTGGACCATAGATTTCAATAATTCGTCCCCGTGGGAAGCCACCAATCCCAAGAGCATCATCAAGTCCAATTGATCCGGTCGGTACTACATCAATATCAACTTTACGACTATCGGATAAAGTCATAATCGCTTCATCACCGAATTTAGTTTTGAGGGTTCTTAAGGTTTCGGCAATATCTGCCAAGCCACTTTCTTTTGATGTTGCTGGTGTTCCTACTATTTTATCTGTCTTGGCTACTTTCTTTGGTTTCATATTATTTAGTTATTATTGAAGCTGGAATATAAATGAATGGTCTTACCACTTGCACTTGTCTACCGTAGCGGTCAATCGCTGCGAGGGTATTTATAGTATACCCGTTTTCTAGTACTAATGCTTCATCAAAATGCCCATATTCATCAGTGAATATCTGCCGACCGTTGAGTGAGATTTCAGTAATGTTTTTGGCGGTACCAGAAAGAGTGATAATCCGCTCATTTTGCAACCGATCGGGTTCATGAATTAACGTTATTTGGGGTCCTTCAATCATAAATCTGGCTTGAAAAATAATGTAGGATAGTAATATTCCTAAAATAACTATCACTAAAATATAATACAAAATATTTCTAAGAGTAAAACGTGAAGTGATGTTGAGATCAACCATAGATTTTACAATTTGTTAAATTACAACTCTTTTTCAAGATTATCATCCGAATCATTCTCATCAGTAGCAGTCGTTGTTTCATCGTTATTTCCGTTAAGGATTTTACGGGCTTTTGAGCCATCGGCTTTACCAACTACACCTCGTTTTTCCAAAAGGTCCACCAAGCGCGCTGCCCGAGAATAACCAATCCGTAATCTTCGTTGGAGATATGAAGTTGAAGCTTTATCCACCTCAATCACTGCTTGTTTTGCTTCTTCATAGAGATCGTCATCGTCATCGTCATCATTACCCATTATTGACCCAATAAAACTGTCACCAGTTCCACCGGATTTTTCTTCCAGATTAATAGAATCTAGAATCTGGGCCGAATCTTGTTTTTTTAAGTAGGACACAACATTTTTTATTTCTTCCTCTGATACGAATGCCGATTGTAGCCGGATGGGGCGAGGGGAATCACTGGACTGGTAAAGCATGTCACCCCGACCGAGCAATTTTTCTGCTCCTACTCCATCTAGAATAGTGCGGGAGTCAATTTGCGAAGCGACATTAAACGCCAGTCGAGTAGGAATATTCGCCTTAATCGTACCAGTAATAACATTAACTGATGGTCTTTGAGTTGCCAGAATTAAGTGGATACCAACAGCACGACTCATTTGAGCCAGACGGACAATTGATGCTTCTAGTTCGCGCGGGTAAGCGTGCATCAAATCTGCCAATTCATCCATAATAATCACAATATAAGGTAGCGGTTCTGGAACGCTGAGGCGATCTTCTTCAACTGAGCCATTATCTTCCCACTCCGCTTTGGCTGGTTTATAGACATTGGTATGATAGGTTTCTAGGTTTTGAATTTTTTCAGTTTCCAGAATATCATAACGCCTTTCCATTTCTTTGGTGGCCCATTTAAGCATTAGTAGGGTCTTTTTGGCTTCGGTAATCACTGGAGCAAGGAGATGAGGAATACCAGCATAAAGTGTTAATTCCACCCGTTTAGGATCAACCATTAAAAAACGTAATTGATCAGGAGAATTTCTAAACAGGAGTGAAATAATAATATTATGCATCATTACTGATTTTCCTGAACCAGTAGTACCGGCTATAAGCGCGTGTGGCATACGGGCGATATTGGTAAAATGAGCATTACCAGTGACATCCTTACCCAAAGCTACATAAAGTGGATGGGGCGAATCGGTATATTCAGGATTTTTAAGTAATGATGCCAGCCCAATTGTAGAACGAGTAAGATTGGGGATTTCAATTCCGACCAAAGACTTACCGGGAATAGGAGCTTCAATTCGCAAAGTTCCCGACGACAGATTGAGCTGAAGTTCTTGTTGTAATCCCACAATCCGAGCAATCTTTACACCTTGCGCCGGCTTAAGGGCATAACGAGTAATAGTCGGTCCAATTTCCACCGCGTCCATTTCAACATTGATACCAAATTCTTTGAGTGTCCGTTTGATGATATTAGCGTTGGCCTTTACATCACCGGTCTGTGGCTTGCCGACATCTCTTTTTAAGAGTGACAGTGGGGGAGAGTCATAGGAGCCATTGAAGGTAGAAACTACAAAGTCAGGCGAGTGGGGCATAAATTTATCCGAAACCACTTTTAGTAAGTTTTGTTTTCCTAACTCGCGGGCGTCTTTTTCTTTGTCAGCTTGGACGGTATCAGTTGTAACTGACTCACTTATTTCAGATGGAAGGGACAGGTTTTTTAGGTCGTCATCTTCATCTAATTCCTTGGTTTTAAATAAGTGTGGCAAATGTAATCCAGTATTAAAAATAAGAAACATACTAATCAACATAAACCCCAATAGAAATACCCCAGTCAGAGTATTTCCTATTAAAAACTCTAAAGGATAGAGTAGTACGAAGCCAAACATACCGCCAAGATCAGCTTGATAAAGTTCAAAAATACCCAGAACCGAAACAAACAAAATGGCTATGCCAATGACTTTAGAGATACTAACCTCCTCATTTTCCTTGGGATTCAGCAGAATGAATACATAGAAGAAGCAGATTAAAGGTGCGAGATAGGCACCAGTACCAAAAAGCCAGCGCAAAATTTTTTCAGCGTAACCACCAACTAAACCACCAAAATCAAACAATGAGGCGATAAAAAACATTCCGACCACCGCCACTACTACGGCCCCAATTGCTTGTTTAGCTTGAGGTGAGAGGTCATCAAAAAGTGATCCTGAAGATTTTACAATTTCCTTTTTATACTTACGTTTTGCCATAATTCTAACGCTCTATATTTCTTTTTCTATCCAGTAAATGTTATCTAATCATACCATGCCAGCTTGCTCCCACTCTAATACAATCCACGTCACCAGTCTGTCTTTGCAAGCTTGCGAAGCAATCCACACTATCCCGCCCTGGATTGCCACGCATCACTCGCTCTCACTCGTGATGCTCGCAAAGACGGTGATGGTTCGTCTTGGCGAATAACTTAGTCGTGTCCGTCTTTGCGAGCGACTAGCGAAGCAATCCACTTCACTCCGGCATCAACCACACCAAACCCTCAACACAATAAATGACATAAATAAAGCTTGCTTTTTAACCCAAATGTCCTTATAGTAGCTAGTGTCTTTATGCACCATTCTCAATAAGACAAACATAAAGACCGTAAAAGACAATGACAACTACCAATGAAAAAGACAG
>Ga0210057_1004118_pt1 | contig 19592 bp, 27 predicted proteins | sample CryGeyCG2114_010_2_FD_183968 | JGI IMG/M metagenome (GOLD analysis project Ga0210057, IMG submission 183968) | Groundwater microbial communities from aquifer - Crystal Geyser CG10_big_fil_rev_8/21/14_0.10 (SPAdes) (version 2) | ecosystem: Environmental > Aquatic > Deep subsurface > Groundwater ...
ACCCGGATTCTCCCCTGCTACCACATAATTAGTTTCTTTGGAAACCGAGCTCGAAATATCTCCGCCAAGCGCACGGATTTTTTCTTTTGCTTCATCGCGAGACATTGAAGACAAAGTGCCAGTTAATACAAAAGTCTTCCCTTCTAATTTATTTTTTCCTAGATACTGGCTACTAGCTACTGACTGCTGAATTTTGATATGTTTAAGAAGTTTATTTAATACTTTTTGATTTTCTTTATCTTCAAACCAATTAACAATTGACTCTGCCACGATAGGTCCAATCTCAGCAATGCTTCGCAAATTTTCAATTTTCGAATTTTGCAATTTTGCAATAGAACCGTAATTTTGCGCTAGCAAAATTGCGGTTTCTTCTCCGACATTTGGTATTGAGAGTCCAACAATAAGACGAGGTAAAGTTACTTTTTTTGATTCTTCAATAGATTGAAGTAAATTATCAACCGACTTTTCGGCAAACCGAGGCAAAGCAAGCAAGTCTCCTTTTTTTAGTGTAAAGATATCGGCATAATCAGAAATCAATCCCGCCTCAAGCAAAGCGTCAACTACTTTTGGCCCTAAATGTTCTATGTCAAAGACGGTCTTTGACACGAAGTGATAGAATTTGCGTTTTTTTTGGATAAAAGAATTTTTATTTTTGCATCGCCAAGCAGCTTGGCCAGAAATACGCTCAATCGAGCCATCCCCCCCGCAGTCGGCAACTTTTTTGGGCCAGACAAATTTTTTTTCTTTGCCGGTGCGCATTTCTTTGACTACAGAAACAATGTCAGGAATGACATCACCGGCTTTTTGCAAAATGACGGTGTCTCCAATGCGGACGTCTAACCTTTGGATTTCGTCTTCATTGTGGAGCGTGGCTCTTGAGACGGTGGAGCCAGCTACTAAAGTCGGTCGTAAATGAGCCACCGGCGTAAGCACTCCCGTCCTACCAACTTGCAAAACAATGTCTTCCACCACAGTCGTAGTCTGTTCAGCTGGAAATTTAAAAGCGATAGCAAAACGCGGAGCTTTGCCTGTAAAACCAAGAGCTTTTTGATATTTCGTCTCATTTATTTTGACCACCACTCCGTCAATCAAATAATCCTCTTTGTCTTTTTTCTTACCCCACTCTTTCCAAAAAATAATTACCTCATCAATATTTTTACAAAGTTTAAAATTATTATTTACTTTAAAACCAATTTTTTGCAAAAATTGTAATTCTTCAAATTGATTCCTAAGGGGAGGCCTTAGGAATTTTGCCCCAAAGGCCTCCCCTTGAAAATGGGCAACATCATAAATAAAACTATCTAAATTTCTTTCAGCTACAATTTTAGGGTCAAGCTGACGCAATGTGCCAGCGGCAGCATTTCTTGGATTAGCAAAAATAGGCTCTCCTTCTTTTACTCTTTCTTTATTTAATTTTTTAAAATTCTCTTTACCTAGCCACACTTCCCCTTCCACAATAATATCAACTGGTTCTAAAAGTTTAAGCGGTATTGAAGAAATTGTTTTTATATTATTGGTAACATCTTCGCCAATGACACCGTCTCCTCTAGTGGAGGCCACCACTATTTCTCCCTTTTTATATTCAAGAACAATTTTGAGTCCATCTATTTTGAGTTCACAAACATATTCTATGTTTCCAAAAGTCGGACCTTGGGGATTTTTCAAAAGTCCAACATTGATAAATTTTTTAACCCTCTTATCAAAATCACGCATATCATCCTCCGTAAAAGCATCATTAAAAGACCACTGGGACACTTTATGTTTAACTTTTTTAAATTTTTCAAGTGGCTCTCCGCCTACTCTTTGGGTCGGGCTGGTTTTTGTTTTTAGTTCTGGATATTTTTCTTCCAATTTCCATAATTCTTCAAACAGCGCATCATAAGTGCTGTCTTCTATCTCCGGTTGGTCCAAAACATAATAAAGATGGTTGTGTCTTTCCACCGTCATCCTCAATTTCTTTACCCTATTTTTTACCTCTTCTGGAGCCATAATACCCCCATTTTAACTCAAATTTGAGTAAAATCCTATTAAGAGAGTTTTATACTTATTATTTTTATTAATTAATTTCAATACCTCTTTCTATCCTCCTTGGATTGGAAGTGTCGCAGGTATTATAACCGCGAGATTTAATATGGGTAGAACCATCTGTATTTTTAGTAACTGTCACGATAGCGCAAGAAGCTACTGGATTTTCTCCTTGGTCCAAAGTGAAATAAAATATACTGGTGGGATTGGCACTACCACCACCACCTATCAAAATCGGATTGCTATTTCCTGGTATAGCTCCTCCATTGGAAATGGTTTTACCTGCACAATTTATAGGAGAACCGGAAGTAGAGGTGGCAAATTTACTTATATCAAATGTTGAATCCCAATAAATAGCGCATTCTATACCTGCATCTGCTGCAAAAAAAGCATATTGAGAATCTCTACCAGAAGAAGCAAAGAGAGTGGCTTTCAAGGTAATATTGATTACAGCAAAACTAATCAAAAGTAAAATACCCATAATAACGACTGCTATAAACAAAGTTATCCCCGCCTGTTTTTTTCGGAAATTGAAAATTGAAAATTGAAAATTGAAAATTTTATTCATTATATTATATCCAATTAAATAAAACCGTTTTTACTTTAAAATCTCTAGTGACTAGACCTTTGGTCCAATAAACACGCACCGTAACAGATATCTCATCAGCACTTATTGATTCAATCTGCACTTCTCTTTTAAAATTAGAAGACACGCCACTATAAGCATAAATATAATTGGTTTGATTTTGACTTAAATTATTGCAAGAACCCCAACCTCCAGAACAAGTATAAAGATAGGTGCCAGAAGTAGGTGTGGTTATGTCTACTCTACAAGTATTGCCAAATCCGCAAGGATCTCCAGATTCTGCAATTTTATAAAGCCAAGTTCTAGAAGTGCTAGGATTTTGTATTTTATAAAGTTGATTAGAATCTCTTATATTTTTAATTACTTCCACTGCTTCTTGAGCCAAGAAAGAAGCCTTTATCTCATCTTTGGCAATAATAGATTGAGAAAAACCTTGTTGAACAGCTGAAAAAGCGCCCGAAATAGAAAGTGACAAAATCAAAATAGCCACTATTGATTCAAGCACAGTAAACCCCTGTTGCTTTTTCGCAAAATTTAAAATTGAAAATTTAAAATTGAAAATTTTTTTATAAATCATATATTTGTATCAAGATTTCTTTGAGACATCAAAGTTTGGATGGAAAATTTTGATTGATTGGTTGGTTTACTACCTACATAACCTTTTATTACGACAAAGACGTAGGATTGTTGAGTGTCAGAATCCGAAGACCCTATAACATAAAATTTTAAATGTTCTATTTTTGTCTCCGGAGAAGTAATATTTTTATAAGCTCCCCCATTATCTGACCTCTGGATAGGGTCGTTTATTGAACCGTTCCAACGATAAATTATTCTATTACCTTCAAAAGTTACAGAAAGAGAACTTCCTCCGCCAGAACAATCTTGAGTAGAAGTTTGACCAGAAGAGATGCCACAATAATAACTACCTCCAAAACGCACCACCCTGGTTATATCTTCAATAGCAAAATTTAGATTGTCTACTACTGTTTTAGAATCTCTAGCCCTCTTACTAGCATCAAAAATACTTAATACTGCTCCTATGGAAAAAAAGGTAACAATGATGAAAAGAGAAATGGCTATGAGCATCTCAACAAGAGTGAATCCTTTTTTGTTTTTAAATTTATTTGTCATTGGATTGATACTTGACCGTTAGCTTCCACTATAATATTAACTTCTCTGCCTCCTGAAGATTGCAATTTAATAGTAACTGGGGGAGTATCAACTGGATTACCACCATTATTTAAAAGTTTTATATTTGCTTTAGTTTCTGGTCTAAAAAATGAAATGCTTGCCTGCCATAAAGGACCTCCTCCAACAAAAAAACAACTTGATGAACCACAAACATCTTTTATGGTTACACCCCCAGAAAAAGTTTTAGTTTCTATAGCTTCTCCAAAATCATACTTCTGGTCACTATCTCTATCAGCAAAATATATATATTGATTTGCATTACTTTGATTCATATATATACCATAGCCCACATCAAACTTATCTCCAGTGCTACCAGTATCTTCTCTCACTCCCAAACTATAAATTTGAGCTTGGCGTATCATCAAAACCATTTCATATGCTTGAGTATTGACAGCTAATTGGTCGCTCCATTTGCTTTGTTGAATAACAAAAGAAGTCATTATAATAGTGGCTATAGCCATAACTACCATAAGTTCTATGAGAGTAAAACCACTACTCTTTTTTACTTTACAGAATAATTTTTTATTTTTAAAAAATATTAAAAAATTCATGAATTTGAAATATATCAAGACTAAAATAAAAACTTATTATTATCCCTGTTGATAAAAATGGTCCAAAAGGGATTTCAGATTTAATTGTAAAGTTATTACGAAGTAAAGGCAAATTTAAATGAAGCTTAAAATATTTTAAAGAAAGAGCTATTAAAGAAAAAACTGCTCCTATCCAAAAAGATAAAATAACAGCAGATAGACCTTCTACAAAACCCAAGAAAAATCCCAAAACTAAAATATATTTAACATCGCCAAAACCAAGCCAACGACCTTTGAAAATAAGGAAGATAAGCAGAAAAGGTAGAGCAAGAAGAACTGCAGAAAGAAAGTTAGTAGCCAGTAGCCAGTAGCCAGTAGCCAGTAGCAAAACATAAAAAAGAGAAAAAATAAAAAGAGCAATCAAAAAAGAATCAGGGATGATAAAGTGTTTTAGATCATATATAGAAATAAGGAGGATGGTAGCAAAAATAGAAAGTAAGATTATAAAATTTAGAAAATTTTGAATTAAGAAATACGAATTATGAATTATGGAAAAATCAAAACCAAAAAAACCGGATTTTAAAGCAGCTATTACAGAAAGAAAACCCATCAATATTTCAACTACCAAAGTTTCTTTAGAAATTTTGCTCTCACAATATCTACACTTACCTTTTAGAGACAGAAAAGAAAATATAGGAAAAAGATCTTTATTTTTGAGTTGAACATTACAAGAAAAACAAATTGACCGACCTTTGAAAAAAGGAAGTCCGGTATTATATCTATTTGCAACCACCAAAATAAAGCTTCCTAAAGCTGCTCCAAATAAAAATATAATAAATCCAAAAAAATACTGCATTTATTAAATTATAACATGAACACCAAACATATTTTATAAGTATAAAATGTCAAAGACGGTCTTTGACATTTTATTTGTGATATAATTTTTGTATGGGAAATCGTGATTATAAAAATTTTGTTAAAGGTTCTATATATCACCTCTATAACCGTGGAGATAACAAAGAGATCATATTTCGTGATGAACAAGACTATCGAGCTTTCCTTTTTAGATTAGGGTTAGGTCTTGGTATTGAAATGAAGGATTTAAATGAATGTGAAATAACCAAATCCCCCAAATCAAGAATAAGAATCACTAGTTTAAAACCTAATAATTTTAAACTGCACGCTTTTTGTTTAATGCCAAATCATATACATCTCTTGTTGGAACAATGTGGAGATGAACCTATTTCAAAACTTATTTCCCGCGTATTTACCAGTTTTTCTAAATATATAAATCTAAAACATAAACGAATCGGCCATGTTTTTCAGGATAAATTTAAATCAGTTCAAATAGAGACAAATCCTCAATTAATGCTTATTTCTTCATACATACATATGAACCCAATCAAGGATTCCTTAGTAAACAAAGCAGAAGATTATAAATGGAGTAGTTATAATGATTTTATTGTTGATAGAAAAAACCCAATTGTTTATAAACAATTTTTGACTGATATTTTTGGTAACAGACAAAATTTCATAAACGAAAACACGAAACTTTACAAAAAGATAGTGTCAAAGACCGTCTTTGACATTTTTATAAAATAACAAAAACACCCAAGGAGGGTGTTTTTGTTATTCAATTTATTAAAGGAAGTGATGTAAATTATTAGTCACAATTAGCATCACCAGAACCTATAGTCAGACTTGTAGTTGGTTTTGAATTACCAAGATGGTCCACACACCAAAAATTGTTACCACCCAGACTCGGCATTACGGCATTCATTGCCCAACCAGCGCTAGTGGAAACACACATCAAAGTAGCGACATTTGGACTAGTTGGATAATTTGCTTGAGTAGCGTAATTTTTCATACTTGAAGCAGTATCAGCAAACAATGGAGTCGTAACACAATCGGTTCCAGCTGTTCCATAATTCTGGTTGGTATCGAAATACAATTCAGCTGCTGCCCTAGCTCCTGCCAATTGAGCTTTGACTTTAGCGTCATTGGCTCTACCTCTGGCGGTGTTTAGAGAAGCCAAAACAACTGATGACAAAATACCAATAATTGCAATAACGACAAGAAGTTCTATAAGTGTAAAACCTTTATTTCTTAATTTAAACATAATTTTTAAATAATTAATTAATACTCTCTCGAGAGAGAAGCTTGATGAAATCGACCATACTTTCTATTCAAGCTTTAATTTATTATAAACAAACGGTATTTTTTTAGTAAATTAATGTGTGGATAACGTATTTTTAATTTATGGACAAAAAGCGCCACTAGTTGGAGTGCCAGCAATCATTCTTGAAGAACCTTTATTATCTACACACCAGTATTCATTACCAGAATATAGAGTGGCTTTGACGGCATAAGCCGAATCAGTAGCTCCACAAAACAATTGAGTGAAATCAGGCAAACTACCAACCGCTATATACAAACCAGGAGTCCCGTTTGCATAAGAGACATCATTAAACATACCTGAAGTGCAAGAATTGGTAGCTGGAGTATAACTATTTGGAATTTGATTGCCAAAATATATTTCGGCGGCCGTGCGAAAACCGTTTAATTGTTGTTTTATTTTTGAGTCATAAGCCCTAGCTCTTGAATTTGAAATACTAGACAAAATAATAGTAGCTAAAAGTCCTATAATGGTGATAACTATAAGTAACTCAACAAGTGAAAATCCCTCACTTCGCATTTCGCTTTGCTCGAGCTTCGCGGAGCAAGCCTTTTTAAAACTAAAAAATTTTTTGTTCATCCCGTTAGAAATTTAGCTTCTAAAAATTTGGTATTTAATTTTAAGTATATTATATATTTCATGGTATTTCTAACGGGATCATGATACTGCTCCAGCAATATTATAAATAGGCATTAAAACCGATGCTAATAATATACCGACACCGACACCTAAAGCCACAATCATCACTGGCTCTATTAAACCAACCAAAGTATCCACCGCATTAATAACTTCTCTTTGATAAAACTTTGACATAGTTTTCAATATTTTTCCCAGCTCTCCAGTCTCTTCTCCCACTTTTACCATCTGGGTCAAAATACTTGGAATCTCTTTTCTATCACTTAAAGCCACAGAAAGAGCTTGGCCCCCTTTGACCTTAGTGACCGCTTCATCTAAAATTTCTTTATAAATTTCGTTATCTATGATAGAGGCGGTAACTTCAATGGCCTTCAGCATTGGAATACCAGAGAGCACCATAGTGCTCATATTGTCAGAAAAACGAGAAAGATACAGTTTGCGATAAAGATCTCCAACATAGGGTATATACAATCTAGTATTTGAAATCCACCGACTACCTTCTTCTGTTTTGCTATACCAAATCACACCCATTATTGTGCCAATAAGACCAATTATCAGCAGTGCCCAATTTTGAGTAAACAAATCACTGACCCAAAATACAATCTTGGTGTAAAAAGGAATTTCAGCACTAGAATCTTTTATGATAACGGAAATTTTTGGCACAATGACCGTAAACATCAAAATCATTACCGATATAAAAGTAAATATCACGAAAGCTGGATAAATAAGAGCATTTTTGGCTTTGGATGATACTTCATAAGTGCGGTCCATATAATCGGCTAAATAAGCAAAAGTTTGGTCTATATGACCAGATTCTTCTCCAGATTTAATCATATTGACATAAAAATCTGAAAAAACATCTGGATGCTTAGAAAGAGCTGACGATATAGAAGAACCGCCCTGCAAATCATCAACTATCTCTAAAAGATGTTTTCTTAAAGTTATATTTTCAGCTTCAGTGCCTATAAGTTTAAAAACCCGAAGAGCCGAGACTTGAGCTTCAAAAAGAGTAGACATCTGTCTTGAAAGGATGACCACTTCTTTATTAGAAACTTTATTAAAAAATGGAATTTTTCTAAAAATATCATCACTCTCTTCTTTTGGTTTGATTGACAACACCGCCAAACCTTTTGCCTGCAAAGCGACAATAGCAGAATCCATTTGGGAGGCCTCTATACTTCCGTCTCCTCTCTCTCCATTTTTATTGATTGTTTTATATACAAAAAGCATAGTTATAACATTTTTTCTAAAGCTCGCGTGTTGGTTGAATAAAGATAAGCATTTTCAATAGTAATCTCGCCTTTATTTACCTTTTCTATCAAACATCTATTGAAGTCTATCATACCTTCTTGTGAGCCAGTTTCAATCATAGTATTTAATTCATGAGTCCTTTTATCTCTGATAAGATTTGAAACAGCGACATTATTTATTAAAAGTTCATAAGCAGGAATAAGCCCTCCTGATATTCTAGGGATAAGTCTTTGAGAAAAGATACCAGACAAAGAAGATGACAACTGGATGCGAACTTGATTTTGTTGATTGGCGCTAAATGAATCCAAAATACGGTCAATTGTTTGAGCGGCATTGTTAGTATGAAGAGTAGAAAAAACCAAATGTCCCGTCTCCGCCGCCGAGACTGCAGTAGAAATAGTATCAACATCTCTCATTTCACCAACCATAATAACATTAACATCGGCTCTAAATGAATCATGCAAAGCGGAAGCAAAAGAAGGAGTGTCCAACCCAACTTCCCTTTGATGAATGATAGATTTTTTGGCTTCAAATAAATATTCTATAGGGTCTTCTATGGTAATAATATTTTCCAATCTTTCATTATTTATACTTTCTACCATAGAAGCCAAAGTGGTTGATTTACCATGCCCAGTCGGACCAACCACCAAAAAGAACCCGGATTTTAATCTTGTAAAATTCATTAGTTCGGCTGGTAGATTTAATTCAGTCAAAGTCGGTATTTTCTTGGGAATACGTCTTAGAGCCAAACAAAGTCTTTGTTGGTCAACAAAAATATGAGTTCTAAATCTATTTTCTTTATAACTATAAGAAAGGTCAGCGCTTTGAGAAGTTTTGAAAGATGTTTTTTTAATATCAGAGAGGATTTTATTTATAATGCTTTCCATCGTTACTTTAGTAAATTTTGGATACTTCAATAGTGGTATGAGTTGCCCAGAAACTCTAATATAAGGATTTCTCTCTTCAGATATATGCAAATCTGAAGCCCCCTCCTTAATTACAAGCTCTATAAGTTTGTCTAAATCATTCATCCCGTTAGAAATAGAAAATTACATACTTTAGTATGTTCTTTTCTATATTAATTAATCTAATAAATTTATATTTCATATTTTTAATTTTCTTGATTTCTAACGGGATCCATAAAAATGAAAATTAATTTTTTGAATTTTTTATAATATTTATAATTTGCTCTACTACTTCAGAAGGAGTGGTTGATGCTTTGACTATATAACCAGCCACATCAAATCTTTTAGCCGAACTTATGTCTTTTTCGTCACTTTGGTTAGTAAGCATCACCACAGGAATACCCTCTCCCAATTTATCAGTATGCATCTTCGCCAAAACCTCTATCCCGCTCATATCTGGCATTACAATATCTAAAAGAATAAGATCGGGCTTTTCTCCCGCTTTTAATTTTTCTAATAAAGAAACTCCCGAGGAACAAATTTCTGTTGCAATACCGCTATTATTAAACTTAGTGGCATACATAGTCGCCAAAAAATCATCGTCGTCCACTAATATTATTTTATATTTTATTTCTTCAGACATAACATTATTATACATTTACTCAAACTATATCGCCACTTTATAAACTATTATATTCTTCAAAAGGAATCACTTTATTAAAAACTTTTATCAGAGCATCGTCTTTCATAGTAAACATACCTTTAGACCTAGCATATTTCCAGATTTCTTGTTCAGTCGGATTTTTGAGAATAATTTGCTCCATCTCTTTATCTATTTTAAGTACTTCCATAACCGCCACTCTACCTTTGACACCACTCGGACAATTTGGAGCTGGAGAAATTTCAAAAACCTCTTTTCCAATTGGGATTTCTTTTCTAAATTCTGCCGGCAAATCTTCAAGTTGCTTAGTTATCATCATCTGAATGCTAGCATCAACTTTGACAGGCCTCCCAGCTCCTTCACAAAATGATCTAGCCAAACGTTGAGCAATAGTGAGCGCCAAAGTAGGCGCAATAAGATAAGGGTCAACACCCATATCAATAAGACGAGGAATGACACCAATAGCGTTGTTGGTGTGGATAGTAGAAAAAACCAAATGCCCCGTTAGAGCAGCTTGTATAGCCAATTGGGCTGTTTCTTTGTCTCTAATCTCACCGACCATTATAATATCGGGGTCTTGACGCAAAGTAGTGCGGAGACCAGAAGCAAATGTATAACCTATCTCTGGCATAACTTGAGACTGGCTCATACCCTCCATATTGTATTCAATAGGGTCTTCAAGGGAAAGGACATTTTTATGCTCCTTATCAACTTCATTCATCATAGAATATAAAGTGGTAGATTTACCTGACCCAGTAGGTCCAGAAATAAGTATAAGCCCATAAGGTAATTTTATGGCTTCCATAATTTGTTCTAGATTTCTTTTACTCAAGCCAAGTTCACTCAATTTTTTGATGCCTTTTTCTTGGTCTAAAATACGAATAACCACTTTTTCTCCAAAATAAGTCGGAAAAGTTGAAACTCTAAAATCTACTTTTCTTTTATCCAATTTAGCACTAAACCTGCCGTCTTGAGGTTTTCTTTTTTCATCAAGTCTCATATTGGACATAATTTTAATCCTAGCCACGATAGCGCTGTGTATCCTACTAGGAAGGATGATGCTGGTATTCATAATACCGTCCACTCTAAACCTGACCTTCACATTAGCGGCAATAGGTTCTATATGTATATCAGAAGCTCTACCATCAATCGCAAATCTTAAAATAGTAGCTACTATTTTGGTTACTGGAGCATTTTCTATTACTTTTGCGCCTTTCTTTTCAACTTCAGATGTATTTAAATCACTTACATTATCTATTTCAGTTTCTATCTTTTTTTGTTTTGGTTCCTCTTCAGAGTCATCATCTTTTTTATTAGATTCGGTTATAAATTCTGTTTCAAGCTCTGATAAAGCTTTGGTCACTTCACCAGAGAGGCCTTTATATAATTTTATAACTTCATCAAAATCATTTTGAGAAATAATAAAAGTTTTGAAAGGCAAATTAATCTTAGACGATATGAAATTTAAAGCGTCTCTAGCGACAATATTGTCTGGGTATATCACTCCAACTTCCAAAACACCATCACTTACACCTATAGGCACAAATTGATAGTAAACTGCTGCTTCTTCTGGAATATAATCCAAAACCTTACTAGTTATGACAGAAATATTAACTTTTTTAACGGGGACACTGTAGTATTCTGATTTAGCTCTTAAAATATCTTCTTCACTAACTCCTAAAGCCAGTAGTTCATCTTCAATATTTTTATCAACAGTGCCTGCCCTTTCTTTTATAGAAGAAATATCTTTAGTTTTTATTAAACCTTGTTTTACAAGAATATCTAAAATACTCATAACACTATGTAATTAGTTGAAATTTAGGATACTTGAAAATGGATTTTCTCTTCCAACGGGCAAAGATATGAGTGGCGTTTCAATACTTTTGAGAGATTTAAATTTAACATCTTCTACTACATCTAAATTAAAATTTATTGTCTCTACTTGTTGTAAGATATTTTCAACTCTAACGCTAGCAACAATATTTTCATTAGTAGCAAAATCATTAACGGTGGGAGATACAAACATAATTTTATAAAATACAACTAAAAGCCCTATCAAAATTATGGCTAAAATAGATGTTCGTTTATTTTTTAAATTTTTCATCATTACTATGATTTAAGCCAATAAGTTTCAAATTCAACCTCATAGATATATTCTTTTTTTTCACCTGTGGTTATTTTTATATTTCTTATGTCCAAGACGCGTAAACTTTTTTCTAAATCATCTATAAAAATCTTAAAATTAGGGTATGAAGCAGAGAAGGAAAAATTAATAATTGCTGAATCAAACATCGTCTCTGGTTGTTCCTCTCCTATAGATTCACTGGTAGAAGGGCTAGTTTTCCTATAAGAGGTCTTATCTATCACAATATTATATTTTGAGGCCACAGAACTAATTTGAGAAACTAACCTTACAAAATTTAGAGAATTTGGCAAAACAGTATCTATATCTTTTTTATCTTCAGTAGATATTTTGTTAAATTCAGTCAATAATTCATTCTTTTTGTTTTCAATATTATTGACCATTTCTAGCGATGTCTCATATTTTTGCCTTTCACCCATAAGAATAGAAACCTCTCCCATTGAAGGATAAACAAAAGCATATCCTACTGATAAAGCCAACACTATGTATGCGATTATTGAAATACTACTCATTTTCTAAAATGTTATTAATTTCTGCATCTATATTGTCAATCTCGTTTTCTATATCAACGATGCCTGTGTCAATCTCTGTATTTTCAAGTCCAAAATCTTCGGCAGTTTCAATGTCACTAACTGGAACAGAATAAATAGAAAGTTGAGGATCAACTAAAATATTTAAATCAAAAGAAATAAAACCTTTTTCTGCTAAAGATAAATTTGAAAATGAAACTGAATTAAAATTTTCATTTTTTAAAAAGATATCTTCTTGTAAAGCGATAGCAGCATAACTGCTAGATTCACCTTTTAAAACAACGCTTAAATTGCCATCTTCTATGTTACCATAACTAAGGTCAACAAAATGAACCGAGCTAACAGTGGAAGCCGCTAATTCGTCTAAAAAGTTTGAAACCACTTGATGTTTAAAGACAATAGATTTGACTAAGTTTAGTTTTTTACTAAATTGGTCCATTTCATTTATTGTTTTTTTATCTATATTTTTTTCGGCTTCCATCAATTGAGATTGAAGATTTTGGATATCATTTTTAATCATACCTTTATAAAAATAAGTGCCACCAGCCCCCACAATTGAAACAACAAACAAAGATACAGCCAAAACCCCAGCTATGCCAGTTTTTTTATTTTTGAATACTTCTTCAGTAGCCGATCCTTTTGGTATAAATGATGATTGAAAATTTGATGCCATAATATTCACCTTAATTATACTCTATAAATATAGGCAAGTGTAAATTTTTTATGTTGATTACTTTTTTATAACAACTATTATCATTCTCACATCACCTTAAAGTTCCGAGAGGCACCTCAAGGCAACACCGACAGAGACAGTAAACTCTGGACCAGTCACTTTCAATATTTCTTCCAAAAAAGCTGGAGTTTCTACTTTTTCAAAAGGATCTGCTGATATAACTTCTACTTTAAAATTTTGAGCAGCTAAATCTCTAAAACCCTTAAGGGCCGACCCGCCACCAGTTAGAAAAATAGATTTTATATTTTTATTTCTCTTTTTTTGAAAATCAAACAAAAAACTATTGGCTTCAGCAAAAATGCTATCAGAAACCACTAAAACAGTCTCCGAAAGATCTATCTCATCTACAGTTTTACCCATTCCAACAGATCTTTTAATAACTTCCGCTTCTTCTACGGAAATATTTAAAACCCTAGCTATATTTAAAGTTATATCTTGAGAGCCCTTGTTTATAATATGTGAATTTTGGACCAATCCTCTATCTACTGTGTATAATTTTGTAGTTGATGCTCCCATATCAAGAATCATAATAGGGCCTTGAACCCCTTCAAGAATGGCTCTTATAGAACTAAACACTTCTATTTCAAAAAACTTGGCGTCAAGCTCTGTCTTTAAAACCACTTCTTTATATTGATTAATAATATTATTGTGAATAGCCACAAGAAGAATATCTATATTTTTTACTCTGTCTTTGTCTTTATCTTTATTTTCTTCCGAAACTTCTTCTACTACTTCAGACCTTGGTATCACAGACCAATCAATAGTAACATCTGATATTGGCACTGGTATATATTTACGGGCCTCTATCGGTATCATAGAAGCCAACTCCTTCTGCCCCACATTGGGCATTTGAATAACAGAGAGCAAACTGGCCCTAAAAGGTATTGCCAATCCACAAGTGCGAGTAGTAATAGCTACTTCTTTTTCATTAAGAAGGTCATTTACTGCTTGAATTATTTTTTCAACATTTAAATTAGTAGATTGCCCAACAGAAACCCCGCCATAAGGCCCCAAAGAAAGTTCTCCATAAGTTTCTAATATGGCTTTGTTTCCCCTTTTTTTAAGTTGCACCACCTTGATAGAAGAAGAACCTATATCAATACCTAAAGCGCTTGTGTTTTTCTTTTTTAAAATATCAGAAATAAAACTCATATTCATATGATTATAAATTCTCTTCAATTAAACTATAATTATATCATAATGCGTATACTAAAGTCAGCCATAAACTGGATAAAAAAATTGTGGGAAATATTTCTCCAAATTATTATACCGCCAGACATCAAAATCCAAAAGCTTTTAAACCTTTCTGTTGGAGAGATGCGAGATTTACTACCCAAATCTCCTGTCAATTCAAAAGACATTTTTGTCTTATTTGATTATAGTCACAAAATAGTGAGGTTAATAATAAAATCCATAAAATATAAAAATAATACTGATATTAAAAAAAGGATTGCTATCTATTTATACGAAGAGCTGATGGTTATCTCTTCTGAAATTGCTCTTTTTGAAGGAACCTTACCTATTTTAGTGCCAATGCCGATGAGCAAAAAAGAAAAAAGAAATAGAGGTTTTAATCAATGTGAAGAAATTTGCAAAGAAATAAAAAAATTAGCTGGTGACAATATAAAAATCTCTTACAATATTTTAAAAAAAGTAAGAGAAACAGAGAGGCAGACCAAATTAAGTCGGAAAGCAAGATTAAAAAACATCAAAAATAGTATGACAGTTTTAGATTTTGCCCGAAGTCGGACTTCGGGCAAAAAAATGATGAATAATCGCATCGTGATAGTTTTAGACGATGTCTATACCACCGGTGCCTCTCTATCAGAAGCCCGCCGCGCCCTTATATCCTCTGGGGCTCGCCGAGTCATCGGACTTTTTATTGCACATTAAATTTCGATACCCAAAGTATTCTTGAAATTCCCGCTTGTCTTAAAATACGAGCCAATAAATCAACACTAATGTCTCCTTCATGATGATTTGGAATAGTTATGGAAATATTATTTTTTACCATATAAGGACGCTTCCCTTCTTGAAATGGTCCGCTCCAACCAAAAATTCTCATTCTTCTTACAAACTTGATCCATAATATCGGACCTAATTTTGACATAAAATTAAACTTTTAGACGAACACTTGGCACCTTAAAATTTGGGATAGTAAGATTTTTCTTTAATCTCAAAATTAACCAACCTTCAATGGTATTAATCAGATTGTATCTGCATTCTTCAAGAGTTTTTCCGGTAGCCCAAACACCACGCAAATCTTTTATTTCCGCGTAAAATTTTTTTCCTCCATCTATCATTTCATACTTGGCTTTACCTAAGTAATTTTCAATATAATTTTGAATCATAGCTCTATTATAACACAAATTGAAAATAGAATATACTCTCTGTCTCCTCTCCAAAAATGGCCGTTGTTTCAAATTTTATTTTTCTGACCCAAGAAGAGTAATAGCCTCAATATTTAATTTAAATTCAAACGCCTGCCAAACTTTTAGTCAAAGTTAATCAGGCAGGATTTTATCCATATTTTCCAAACTTAAGTCTTCCCTCCCTTGAGCAGGGGAAAGGTTGGGTGGGGGTGAAAATTTGAAGATGACCATTTTGGAGCCCAACTCCGCTAAAGCTTCGCTGGGCAAGCAGGAGCATCTCAAAGGTCATCTTCAGGGGAAAAACTATTTTTTCTTAAATGGAAAGTCTAAAGCTTTGAAAAACTCTAGTGCTGAAGCTTTATCTTTTAAATTAGTGACCAAAGTAACGGCAAAACCAAAAACATCTTTAAGGTCTTCATCTGAAGTTTCAGAAAAAACAGTGTGTTCTTTAATGGCTAGAGTATAATTTCCCATATCATCTATAGCATTAAGAGAGATACCTCTGAAATCTTTGGTTCTAGGCAAAGCTATTTGAAAAAGTCGATCCAAAAAACTCCACATCTTTTCTCCTCTCAAAGTCACCTGCACTCCGACGATATCCCCCTCTCTTGATTTGAAAGACGCTACTGATTTTTTAGCTCCTCTTTTGATAACTTTTTGACCAGTGATTTTTGCCAACCTATCTATCACTACTTCTGATTTTTTTGGATCTTTAAAAGAACCGATACCAGAGGAGATAACTACCTTCTCAATCTTTGGAGCTTGCATAATATTAGTAAGCCTCAATTTTGGCTTAAGCTCTGTAAATGATTTTTTTACTTTTTCTTTAAACATTCAGGTTGATTAAAATAATTTGAAATTATTAAATTTTCTTTACATTTGACACATTTATAGGCGCCGCTTGTTCTATTATCTTGCCTTTTTCACCCTGTTTTTTTGGTTTTTGATGTAATTTCTTTTTATTTACATTTTCCACCAAAACAGCAAAATCTTTAGGAAAAGACCTCAAAACAGTTCCGGTTTTACCTTTATCTTTACCTGTAATTATTTTTACTTTATCTCCTTTTTTTATTTTCATGATTTTTATATTACTTCCGGCGCTAATGTTACGATGGCCTGCATTCCTAATTCAGCAATCTCTCTCGGAATTGGACCAAAAATCCTTCCTGCCTTAGGCACTATTTCACCCTTTTTTATATCTACCACAATAGCGGCATTTTCATCAAAACGAATATAAGAACCATCTTTCCTTCGCAATGGTGCTTTTTGTCTGACTATCAAACCTAAAATAATAGCTTTCTTTTTGATTTCTTTACGAGGTTCTGCTTTTTGAACAGAAAATTTCACCAATTCACCAATTCTAGCATATCTTTTTTTGGAACTACCCAACACTTTAAACACACGGCCCACTTTAGCGCCCGAATTGTCTGCTATTTTTATTATTGTTTGCGGTTGAATCATATTTTTTAATTTACTATTACAAAATGTTTATCTTTAGAAAGAGGACGGCACTCCATAATAGTGACTTCATCTCCAATTTTTTTGGTATTGCCGATATCATGAACTTTATATTTTTTACTTACTTTATGATATTTTTTGTATTTTTTATGTTTAACAAACCTGCTTACCAAAACAATACAAGTATCTTGCATTTTGTCTGACACTACTATTGCACTTAAAACTTTTTTGTTTATCTTTTTTGTCTCTATATTATTTTTTTCTTCTTTTTTATCCATAAGTTTTATATCATAGCATTTAAGACGGTCTTCATTCGAGCAATATCTTTTTTCAATGTTTTTTGTTCTTTAACATTTTTACTTTTACTTCCAGCTACACCAAATCTAACATTCATTAAAGAGATTATATTTTTATTTAAATCTTTTTCTAATTCGGCTTTGCTTTTTTTTGATATTTCTTTTTTCATACTCTGTAATTTAGTAATATTTATTCGTTAAAATGGTGATTTTAGACTCTAGATATAATTTTGGTTTTTATAGGCATTTTAGTACCTCCTTTGCGTAAGGCCTCTATAGCGATAGCTGGAGTAGCGGCACCATCAACTTCAAACATCACTTGTCCAGCTAAGACAGGGGCGCAGTAACCTTCCAAATCACCCTTACCTTTACCCATCTTTACTTCTGCTGGTTTTTTAGTAAAAGGCATATCGGGGAAAATACGAATCCAAACTCTACCTGTTTTACCGACACATTTGTTGATAGCTTTTCTGGCAGATTCAATCTGATTGGCCGTTATCCTAGCTGGAGCCATAGCTTTAAGGCCATGTGAGCCAAAGGAAACTCTAACACCACGAGTAGCTGACCCGACTTTGTTTGAGTTTTTACGCATAGTTTGCCATTTTCGATGTTTTACTTTTTTAGGAAATAACATAATATTTTATTAGTATGATTAGTGTGTATTAGTATGATTAGTGGGTTATTTTTCATCAAAAATTTCTCCTTTATAAATCCAAACTTTTATACCAATTTTACCGAGAGGCAAAAAAGCTTCATATAAAGCATAATCAATATCAGCCCTTAAAGTCTGAAGTGGGATCTGACCAATCTTTTTGCTTTCTACTCTAGACATTTTTGAACCTCCAAGCATGCCAGCAAGAGAAATTTTAATCCCTTTAACATCACGATTAGCAAAAGCTTTTTCAACCATACTTTTCATTACTCTTCTAAAAGGCATTCTTTTTTCGAGACCTTCAGCCACCATTTGAGCAACAATCATAGCGCTTGATTCTGGAGATTTCACTTCTTTCACATCTATTTTTAACTCTTCTTTAGAGTTTAATTTATTTCGACTCATAAAACGCAGAATATCATTTCTTAATTTAATCATTCCTTCTCCACTTCTACCAATGATAAGTCCAGGACGAGAAGTCTCAATAATAATTCTAAATATTTTGACACTTCTTTCAATTTCAACAGAGTTTACAAAAAGCCCTTTCAAACGTTTTTTTAAATAACCATAAATTAACACATCTCCTTTTAGATTTTCTTTATATTTGGCTTTGACACCAAACCAGCGTGATTTCCAATCACGGATGATACCTAATCTATGAGCGTATGGATGTACTGTGTGAGTCATAATAATTTAAAATATAAGATTATTTTTTCAATTCTTTAACTTCTGACTTAATTTTTTTAACAGATTTTTGTTTTTCAACTAAAACAATATTAATATGAGAAGTCCTCTTTCGGATAGAGTGAGCTGATCCATGAGAAACAGGTCTGCGTCGATACAATATGGCTCCACCATCAACGGTGATGGCCTTAATCCAAAGATTTTCTATATCTGCTCCTAAATTTTTTGCATTAGCAATAGCAGAATTTAAAAGTTTATGCAAAGGACCAGTAGCTCTCTTGGTTATGAAATCTAATCTTACTTTAGCTTCTTTAGTAGATTTACCCCTGATGCTATCTGCAACCAATCTTACTTTTCTAGGAGATTGTCTATAATTATTTAATTGTGCCGTTATTTCATTCATTTTTTATTTGTAAAATTTATGTGTATTCATAAATTAGTGGGTTATTTTTTTGAATCAGTTGACGCCTTGGCTGCTTTAGCCGCTCTTATTTCATCATCTTTCTTTTTAGCTTCAAGATCTTTCTGCATCTTACCACCATGTTTAACAAATTTGCGAGTCAAAGAAAATTCTCCAAGCTTATGTCCAACCATATCTTCAGTAACAAACACTTCAATATGGTCTCTACCGTTATGAACACCAAAAGTAAAACCGATCATTTCTGGAGCGATAGTGCAAGCTCTAGACCAAGTTTTAATAACCTCGGAATCTCCCGGTTTTTTGCCTTCTATTTTTTTAAGCACCCCTTCATCAACATAAGGG
>Ga0210057_1004120_pt1 | contig 19589 bp, 18 predicted proteins | sample CryGeyCG2114_010_2_FD_183968 | JGI IMG/M metagenome (GOLD analysis project Ga0210057, IMG submission 183968) | Groundwater microbial communities from aquifer - Crystal Geyser CG10_big_fil_rev_8/21/14_0.10 (SPAdes) (version 2) | ecosystem: Environmental > Aquatic > Deep subsurface > Groundwater ...
GACGATATGGTAGTGCGTGTCATACGCGTTGTGAAATGTTTTAACAGGACTCATCCCTCAATTGTCGCAGAAACCGAGGGTTTCCGCACCTTCCTCCAAGGTGCCGCGCGGCAGAGCCGCGGGGAAAGCAAGTCTATAGCTCTGGAACTGTATTTTGGGATCAACGTCAAGTCGAATCGGTTTTATCCTTGGTTGATAAATATAATATTTATTTATATCTCACCCGTGGCCTATTGTTACCAAACATGAAAGTTCCAGATAATGTTGAGGTCTTTGATTTTACAGATGATAAACAGATTCTTACCGAAATGGACGTTATGATTTCCCAAGGAGGATTAGGAACAGTAACGAACGGTATTCGTGCGGGAGTTCCAATGATAGTTACTCCTCTCTTCTTTGCTAACCAACCTCAAGCTAAAAGAGTTGAACGATATGGAAACGGTAAAGCAGTACTGGGTATTGATAACCAAGTCCAACATTTAGGTGAAGCTTTAGAAGAAATCTTGGACGATCCTTCTTATCAACAAAAAGCAAGTCAACTCCGAGAAGAATTCGCTCAACTTGGTGGATCAAAACAAGCTGCCAACATTATTGAACAGAAAATTTAATTTATGAATAGAGAACAATTTCAGCAATCACTTGAAAAAATTTATCCGGATCAAAAAGTTGAATTTGTAAATGCCGATAAGCCAATCCAGACTTCTCATGATGTGTACTTTGTAAATTATGAGTTGGATGGTAAAACACAAAGATTAGTTTATAAGGTTTATCCCAAAGTCAGACCCGAATACAAGAGACCAGATTTGAGAAAAGAAGTTGAAGTTCTTCAGGGAATTGAGGCCTCCGGGGCCACTCTTGTCCCTCACGTGTTTTATGCAGACTATAGTAAAGAAATATACCCACAGGATTATTTTGCAATGACAGAAGTTCGTGGCAAGTCTCTATCAGAACAGATGGGGCAAGCGATGACAATCCCTGAAAAAAGGGCAATTATGAGAGAAATGGCAGAATTTATTAGTCAATATTCATAATATTAATCTTGCCAATTTTCCATCTTTATTGAGGTCAAATTACGCCATAACCGCATTGGATAGAATTGACCAGATTTGTACGAGACTCAAAAAATTTTCAGGAAAAATTGGAATTGAACCAATTAATTTAATGCAAGCTGGATTAGATGTATTAAAAAACTCCCTACCAGAAAAAACAGATTCTGGTTTAATAAATGGTGACATAGATATGGAACATATCTTAAAACAACCAGATGGAAGATATGTTGTCATCGACTGGGACCCTGCAGAAATTGGTGATAGATGTTGGGACATATATTGGATGGCTAAAGCTATTCCACACTTGTTATTTGGGTACAACGAAAGTCTTGATGATTTCATTAGCTTTTACGAAGATAAAAACGGTCGGGCTCTTAAAAACAAGGACTATTATGAAAAAGCAGGTTTAATGTGGTCTTATACGCTGGGGATGTTTATTGAGAATGCGATTCCAAATCATGTCGCAGTTCCATTAATCAAACACGTCCGCCCAATCCAAGAAGGCAAACTAGAAAATATGGTTGCTAGCACTCAAAAATAATTTTTCTTTTTCTCAAAAAACAAATTAAATCGATGAACAGATCTAATTTGTTTTAGCTCCACGTCGTAGAGAAAACTAGGAACTGTTATATTTAATTCGATTAATCCCATAAATTTGGTGATTTAATTCCGTCACTTTGATTGAAGAAACTAAAAACATCCTTTTTAGAGTTATTTTCCCTCACCTGCCCCCAACGCATCTTTTTCTTCGGCCTCTTTCAACAAAGTTCCATCAGAATATTTTCTCACCTTCTCCACCTTCTTATCCAACATCCTAACCCGAGTGCCAGTCAACTGATCATAGTCGGTCTGCAGGGTTTGAATTGTCCGACCATATTTGGCAATTTGTTCTTTAAACGTATCCCACTCACCGACAAAATCCTCGACTGTTGCCACCGCACTACGCAAAGCATCACTGACCATAAAATTTTTATAACTTTCGTGAACGGTCTTGGCCACAATTAAAAAAGTAAACGGAGAGACCAACAACACTCGCTGGCTGATAGCGTAATCGATTATTTCAGGCAACTTTTGATTGATAAAAGAAAAAACCATTTCGTTAGGAACAAACATAATCGCATAATCTAAAGTCGCGGCTGCGGGCAAAATATACTCTGCCACCTTGTTAACTTTTAGCTTAAGGTCTTGATTAAACTGCTTTAGATGAACCTGGCGTTCTTCTTTGGTTTCTGCTGCCGTCAATTTTTGCATTTCGCTGTAGGGAAACTTGACATCCACCGCCACAATGCGGTGATTTGGCAGAAGTAAAGTAATGTCTGGCCGTAACACCGAGCCTGCCAAGACCTTCTGTCGTTGATAATGAATACCCTCCATCAAACCATTGGTCTGAAGCAAATCTTCGATGATTTTTTCTCCCCACTCCCCTCTGGCTTGATTATTCGATAATACTGAAGCCAAGCGTTTAGTAGACAAGTTAAGCTCGTCAGTCAATTTGCGGTGATTATCCAGCGAAGTGACTAGCTCGCCAAACTTCTTGACTCTGTCTTGCTCTAGCGATCTAATCTCTTCTTGGCGCTTCTCCAAATCTTTCTGCAATCGAGTCACCAGCTCTTCAATACTCTTGTGTCGATGCGCCATGTCGTTGGCGATGACTGATTTTTCGCCTTGCAAAATCAACCGGCTTTGTTCGGCCACTAATTGGGCGCTTTTACCAAAGGCCGCTTGAACCAAGGTGTCTAACTGCGTGTCTTTTTGACCAGTCACCAACTGTCGCAAAGCCAAATAAATGGTGATCAGTCCCCCCACCAAGACAACTAAAATCAAAACTAGCTCTATAGACATACTATTCAGTATACTATGAGAGTGATAAATTCTGAAAATCGCGCCCACTCCCGCCTCACTACCCGGCCATTAGCCGCTGGGTCTAGGCTGAAGATTGACTCTAACCAAAGCCGGTCAACCCGCCTTTTTCTCCGCCAGCCAAAGCATCGATCCGACTGGCTTTCTTTGCCAGCACTTAATGATTACTCTCATCCAATCATTAAACAGCTGTACCACCGAATCCAAACCGAGTGGTTCTCCCTCAGTCTGGGACTGTCTGGGGTTGGCGCCCTCATTTTTATCTTAACCACCGTTCAACCCCAAGTAATTGCTAATTGGTTGGCTTATCAAAGCTATTTGCCTCTACTTGTTATCTTTTGCCTGACCAGTTATTGGTTAGTTACGTTTGCCAGTCTGAGTAAGTGGATAGCGGCTATGGTTAGCATTGGTGCCACCAGCCTACTGTGGCTTAAACTTCAACAAGTTGAAGTTGACGTCTGGGTAATCCTGGTTGTTATTGGTAGTGTGGCACTGGGAATATATGCCAAACATCTGGTAATTAGAGAATAGTTTGATATACTTTCGCTACGCAAAGTAAGATGAAAAGAACTAATCGCCAAGCTGAGCAAGAGTTACAACAAGATTTAGCGGTCGTGCTGACCGAGCTCAAAAAACCAAGCTTGACTGAACAATTTTTGTCTCAGTTTTTAACTCAGACCGAAGTTCAGGCTTTAGCTAAAAGGCTTGCTATTCTAAAGAAATTGCACCAGAATTATTCATACGCCCAAATCCAGAAAGAGTTGGCCGTTTCTAGCGCCACAATCTCGTTGGTTGCTCAAATTAAGGATTCAGAAATTGGCGAGCAAATGATCGAGAGCTTGTCAGTTCACGACTGGGCAACCAAAACCGCTCGGACAATCAGAAGCTGGTTTGCCAATTAATGCGTATTTGCGTAACAATTATGAAAAAATTTTACTTGACCGCCGCCATTCCGTATGTCAATGCCAAACCTCATCTGGGGCACGTCTTGGAGTGGTTTCAGGCCGATGTCATCGCCCGTTTTCATCGCCAGCTGGGAGAATCAGTCCAGTTTTCTTGTGGCACTGATGAAAATTCACTCAAAAACGTCCAGGCGGCAGCCAAAGCTGGCGTTGATCCTCAAGTCTGGCTTGATCAGTATGCCCAAGTTTTTCAAGACGCCTTCAAATTTTTTGAGATTTCCCTGACTAACTTTAGACGAGGGAGCGATCAAACTCAGCATTGGCCAGGGGTGCAGGAGCTTTGGCAGCGCTGTCTGGACGCTAATGATATTTACCAGAAAGAGTATACCGGTTTGTACTGTGTTGGCTGTGAAAGTTACTATACTCAGGGTGAGCTGATTGACGGCCAATGCCCAGAGCACTTAACTGTTCCCGAAACCATTACCGAAAAAAATTACTTTTTTAAACTTTCAAAATACCAGTCCCAAATTGAGGAGCTGCTTGCTGCTGACACCGTCGCGGTGCTTTCTGATCAATACAAACAAGAAATGCTCAGTTTTGTCAGAAACGGCCTTGAAGATTTTAGCGTCTCACGCTCAATCAGCCGAGCTCGAGGGGTGGGTGTACCGGTTCCCAATGACTCTTCTCAAGTGATGTACGTCTGGTTTGACGCTTTAGCTATTTACTTGACCAGTATTGGCTGGGGCTATGATCAACAGCGCTTTGAGTCAATTTGGCCAGCAGACCTACACGTCATTGGCAAAGGCATTGCCCGTTTCCACGCCGTCTACTGGCTGGGTATACTGCTCTCAGCTACATTAAGCTTGCCAAAAAAAATCTCTGTCCACGGCTATATCACCGCCGATGGCCAGAAAATGAGTAAATCGTTAGGCAACGTCATCGATCCGTTCAAACTGGTTGAGCAGTTTGGCTTAGAACCAGTCAAGTTTTTTCTGCTCAAGTACATTAACTCGCACAGCGATGGTGATTACTCGCAAGAAAAATTTATCGAAGCCTACAATGCGGATTTAGCCAATGGCATTGGTAACTTGTGTTCGCGGGTAGCAAAGTTGTGCGAAAAGGACGGCTTGTCGGGTCTTTCAAAGCCACAGACTGTTTTCAATCAAGATTTTGTCAAGTTTTTTGACCAAGTCGAGCTTTCACAAGCCTTAGAGTGGCTGACAACCCAAATTTCCCGGGCTGACCTCTACTTGAGCCAAGAAAAGCCTTGGCAGGAAACTGATTCCGCCAAACGTACACAGGTGTTAGAACAAGCAGTGACCAAAATTCTTTTTATCGCTATCCATCTGCAGCCATTTTTGCCTCATGCAGCAGAAAGAATCATTGCTCACTTTACTGCCCCAACAATTAGCGTATTTCAGCCCAGTCTCTTTCCCAGACTAGGTTTATAAGTTTATCTAATGATCATTGATTCACACTGCCACTACAATCTTTCGCCATTGTTGGAAAACTGGTCAAAGTATTGGGTTGACGCCCAGGTTCAGAACGTTAAAGGCAGCTTGGTAGTTGGCACTTCAGTGACCACCAGCGCCACTGCCGTGGAGCTGGCAACCAAAGAGGCTGGATTTTTAGCAAGTGTTGGTGTTCACCCTGACACCATCACCGCTGACCAATCGATCGAAACTGTAATCGAAGCACTGGAAAAATTGGCCGTTGATCCTCACGTTGGTGCCATTGGCGAGTGTGGCCTAGACTACTTCAGATTGCCTAACTCGCCCCAAGCTGACGAAATTAAAGTCCTCCAGCACGAGGCACTGCTCCATCAGATGAAACTAGCTAAAAAACTATCACTCCCACTGATTATTCACCTGCGGGACACTAACAACGATGCCTACTGGGATTTTTTCTCAATCCTCAAGCTAGTCGAGCCCTTAAATAAGCCATTCATCCTGCACTGTGTTTCTGGTCCTGCCAAGTTTATCAATCTTTGTCTTGACCGAGGGGCTTATCTGGGAGCAGCAGGCAACTGCACCTATAAAAATGCCGATCTTATCCGTAGTTTGCTTCGGATGTCACCAAAAAACCGAGTGCTAGTTGAAACTGACGCTCCATATTTACCACCCCAGCCATACCGGGGAAAAATTTGTCAGCCTGCAATGATACACTTAACCTCAGATTTTCTTGAACAAGAACTACAATTAACAAAACAGCAATTGTTAGAAAATACGTTGACTGTATTTCCTCAGTTTGGTAATCAAGTATGAACGTTGCCGACATACCCAGCACTCTTGTCCGCCGCTACCCAGTTAAATCACAGCGTTTCCTTGAAATTTTGCCCGGCTTTATCTCTTGGTCTTTAATTTTATTCCCCATTTGGGGCTCTCTCTTTTTTCCAATTTGGGTGGCATATTATGTCATTACTTTTTGTGTTTACTGGCTATATCGATCTTTTTCTTTAGCAATTTTGGCCGTGGTTGCCCACCTAAGGATTAAAGCATCCAGCAAATTTGACTGGCTGGCTGACCTTAAGCAGTCCTACGCCAAAAGCTGGCAATCAATTCATCACATTATCATCATTCCCACTTATAAAGAGCCCATTACCACGCTGAATCGAACAATCGATGCCTTAGTTAAGCAAACATTTCCGCTGGGTAATCTTCACATCATGGTTTCTTTTGAAGAAAGGGAGGGGGATGAGGCTCGTAAAAAATCACGACAACTGAGCTCAAAATATGCCTCAATCTTTGGCGACTTCTGGATTACGTTTCATCCCGACATTATCGGCGAAATTAAGGGCAAATCGGCCAATACCTGTTGGGGTGCCAAACAAGCCAAGAAGTTGTTAGTTGACCAAAAAAAGCTTGCCATTGAAAAAATTACCATCACCAGTGAAGACGCCGACGCCGTTTTTCACCAATCATACTTCTCAGCCCTGACTCAAGCTTTTTTGAGCAGCGACAAACCATATAACAAAATCTGGCAAGGAGCGATTGTTTTTTACAATAATATCTGGAAAGTACCACCACCAATCAGGGTGCTGGCGTCGATGTTTTCAGTGATTCAGATGTATATTTTGATGCGTAAAGACAGGCTGATTAATTTTTCAACCTACAGCACCACCCTGAAACATGTGGACGAGATTGGCTACTGGGATACAGATGTTATTCCAGAAGATTACCGGTTATTTTTTAAATCATACTTCGCCAAAAATGGTGATTTTGAAGTTGAGCCACTGTTTTTGCCAATCTACGCCGACGCCGCCGAAGCCCCCAGCCTTTGGGGAACCATGAAGAATCAATACGAGCAACTGAAGCGTTGGGCGTGGGGTGTCAGTGATGACGCTTATATTATTAAGCAATACATCTTGGCCAGAAACATTCCCTTTTGGGATAAAACAATTAGAGTCTTAAAGACAGTCGAAGATCACTTTCTATGGCCAGTTAACTGGTTTGCCATTACTGTATCTGCCTTTTTGCCACCTTTTTTAAATGATGATTTTAATCGAACCATGATCGGCAAAACTTTGCCACAAGTAACCTCAACGCTGCTCACACTATCATTGGTTTCGATGATTGTGATTTTTGTGATTGATGCCCTTAACCGGCCACCACGCCCCAACAAACGCAACGTTTTTTCTTATATCTTCCAACCACTCGAATTTTTGCTCCTGCCGGTGATTGGTTTCTTTTTTTCTGCCCTGCCTGGTATCGACGCCCACACCAGATTAATGTTGGGCAAATACATTGAGTACAAAGTGACCGAAAAAGTCTAACAGGCAAGGGCTGTTAAAGCCCAATTGTTTGCACACCCAGAATATGGGTATACTAGTAGCTGTGCGACCGTCTTTTTTTCACAAATTTGGTACTGCCAGCGTAGCCATTCCGTGCAGTTTGTCTTTATTGCTGTTAGTTCAGACAATTTTGCGGTTACCAAATTTTTTTGAGCCATATTGGTATGGTGACGAAGGCATTTACCTGACCATCGGCACAGCTCTTAACCGAGGCGCCAGACTTTACACTGACATTGTTGATCACAAAACCCCGCTGATTTATATCTTTGCCCAAGTCGGGTCACAGCTAGCTTTCAGAGTCTTGCTCTTTTTCTGGCTGATGGCTGCGACCATGCTGTTCTTTTTTCTGGCCAAAAAGTTGCTCAAAAAAAACTGGGCAGTGATACTGGCCAGTAGTGTTTTTATGGTTTTTACAACACTGCCGTGGTTTGAAGGCAATATTCCTAATGGTGAATTATTTGTGATAGGTTTTGTCTTGGCAGGGTTATGGTTGATTAGTCAAACGCCATTTTTTGAAAATGCGGTTCTGATTCAGACCAGTCAAGCAAAATTGTGGTCGATTGGCAATAGTCTCAGATTATTTTTTGGTGGTAGTTTACTCGGTTTGGCAATTTTGACCAAAATACCGGCCATTTTTGATCTAGCGGCAGTTGTTAGTTTGGCCTATTTTTCGATACTTAATACGGTGATTAATTGGCCAATCAAGCTAACAGCGTGGTGGCAATCGTTACGGGTCACAGTACTGCAAGGAGTAATCATTGGTTTAGGTGTGGCACTCCCCATTTTGCTCTCAATTCTCTACTTTGTTGCCCAGGGCTCCGGCTCAGACTACTTACAATTTGGCCTACTCTATAACTTTCAATATTCCGGCAGCTGGCAACTAGATGTTACCAATCCGATGCTCGTCTTTTTCTTTACTCTGCCGGGAAAAATTGCCTTTTTGGTCGCAACTTTTGGCTTGTTAACGATTTTTGCTAAATTGCTGCCAAATCAAGCCAAGTTTACCATTGGTTGGTTTGCCTTAGCCTTTATAGCTAGTTTACTTTCTAATCGACCGTATTCCCATTACTTTATGCAAGCAATTCCGCCGTTAGCGGTATTGTTAGCAATGACTGCCGAAAATGTCTGGCCAATCGCTAAATTACCTCAAAAAAAGTTGGGGCAAGTTATCACCTTGCTCTTTTCTGGGGGCTTGGTTAGCTTTTTTATTGCCACTCTCTTTATCATGCACGTCGGTCTCTATCCAACCTGGAGTTACTATCGGAATTTTTATGCTTACTCGACTGGGAAAATGCCCCGAGCCGAGTATTTTGAGTCATTTAACTATCTGATGGCCGAGAACTATCACTTAGCTGCCATCATCAAGGCCGATGCACCAGACAAAATCTTTATTTGGGGTACCAACCCCATGCTCTATGCCCTGTCAGCCACCCGGCCAGTTGGTCGTTTTACCGTGGCTTTTCACATTGAAGACCTGGGAGTCCAAGCCGAAACGATTCAAAAAGTGAGAGAAGCACTGCCACTCTATATTGTTGTGATGCGAGACCAAAACTCCTCGCTACCTGGCTTAAGTGCTTTGCTCAGTTCAAAATATCTGCCTTTTGAAACAACACAGCACATGATTGTCTGGAAAAAATTGAGCAAATACAGGTATAATTAAGCCCATGGCAGTGCAATTTAACTCCTTGGGTCTTTGGTCAAAAGTGCCAATCGAAGTCAAAAAGAATTTGTTGGCTTCATTTTACTTAACGGTTCTCACTACTCTGATTGCGACTATTTATTATTTTATCGCTCAGCCAGAACTACCATTTTTTTACACCTTGCCACTGCCCGAACAAGCGCTTGGTTCAAAAGAGTGGTTGTTTTTCTTTCCCGTATTGTCATTTTTTATCACCCTAACACACATGATTATTATTAGCGTCTATCATGACCTTTCCCCGTTGATCCTTAAACTGTTTGCCTCAATGACGGCAATGGCTCAAGTGATTCAGCTTTTAGCCCTACTGCGAATTATTTTGATTACGTTTTAATTTATGACAATTGTAACTGTTCTTCTGAGCACCGCCTTGATTGCTGCCCTGCTGACACCAGTGGTGATTAAAGTGTATAGGCATTTTAATTGGTTGGATGATCCAGAAAAAGAACGGCATCTGAAAAAAGTTCATCAAGTGCCGGTTCCCAGAGGTGGAGGAGTTGTTGTTTTTATCGCCATCCTGATTGCCAGTTTTTTCTTTCTCAAGTATGACCAATATCTTTTCTCGATTATGCTGGGTGCCGGTTTACTAGCAGTGGTTGGGACGCTGGATGATATTTTTGATTTGCACCCCCTTACCCGTTTAGTAGTCGGATTTGTCGCAGCTCTGATCGTGGTTGGCTCTGGCATTGGTATTTCGTATGTCAGCAATCCCCTGATGACAGGCCAGGTGATTCATTTGGATCAGCCTCAGCTGCAGTTTCAATTTTGGGGTACCCAGCGCTCGGTTTGGATTCTGGCTGACTTGTTGGCTGTATTGTTTATTGTTTGGAACATGAACATCGTCAATTGGTCAAAAGGGGTGGACGGGCAAATGCCCGGTTTTGTGGTAGTGGCGCTCGTTTTTATCGGCATTCTGTCAGAGCGGTTTATTGATGACCCCTCTCAATTTAACACTACCCTGCTCAGCTTTATCGCTGCTGGGGCTTTTCTAGGTCTCTTGATCTGGAATTGGTATCCACAAAAGATCATGCCTGGGTACGGTGCTGGAACGTTAGCGGGTTACTTTCTTAGTGTCTTAGCCATCCTATCGGGAGCTAAAGTTGCAACCACGCTAATGGTACTGGCAATTCCCACTGCCGATGCAATCTTTACCGTGACCCGAAGAGTATTGGCGGGCAAATCACCATTTTGGGGAGACCGCGGTCATTTGCATCATAAGTTGTTGGATGTCTTTAAGTGGAATAAACAACAAATTGCCATTTTTTATTGGTCAACCAGTTTGGTTCTAGGTGTATTATCATTGTATTTGAATACGCTGGGCAAGGTAATTACAATTGGAGTAACAATGATGATTATTTTTGGCGTCCTTATTTGGGCCAAAATTAGATCGGATAAAGTCAACTAATGGAAAACTCAATTATTTATCTCATTCTTAAAACTGCCCGGCCGAGGCAATGGATCAAAAATTTGGCTGTTTTTGCTGCTTTGTTTTTTAGCGGCTTTTTGTTCGTTGTCCCCGAAGAAGGCAGTTCATATTTTCTAACTGTGAGTTACTCTTTCTTAATTTTTTGTTTTTTGACCTCTAGTGTGTATATCATCAATGATTTAATTGACGTTAAGGCGGATCGTAATCATCCTTTCAAGAAAAAACGACCAATCGCTTCTGGTAAACTTTCGGTGCCGATTGCTATTTTTGCCGCTGGCATTGGACTGATGAGTGTTGTTTTCATGTCATTGTGGTTATCACTTTTTTTCAAAGCTTTGATTTTTTTCTATCTTTTCCTGCAAATTTTGTACGCTAAATACTTTAAACATATCCCCATTTTGGATATTAGTTCAATCGCCACCGGATTTTTGATTCGCGTGTATGCAGGCGCGGTGGTAGTCAATCTGCATATGAGTGTCTGGTTTTTGTTGACCGTCATTTCGGCTTCACTCTTTTTAGCGGTGGGTAAACGTCAGAGTGAACGAACATTGCTTAGCGCTCAACTTGATTCCGCTTTAGGCAGTACCAGGAAAATTTTGAAGCGGTACAGCCAGAGGTTATTGGATCAATACACCAGTATGTTTGCCACCGCCACTTGGCTAACGTACGCCCTCTTTACCTTTCAATTTGAAAACTTGGCTGCTAAAGGTGAAGTAGTAGAACTGTACAGCCTCCTACCCAGAACACTCCATTCTCAAAAACTGCTCATGGCCAGTCTGCCACTGGTGATCTTTGGGGTGATGCGTTATTTACAGTTAATTTATGAAAGCAATCAAGGTGAATCGCCTGAGCGAGTGCTGCTCAACGACAGACCGCTCTTAATGACGGTCTTTCTCTACGTGGTTCTTACCTTTCTCATTATTTACTTCATTGGAGCCTAATCATGTCCAGTTGGTTGCGACAGTACGGCGGCACCATTCTCTTAGTGATTCTTGCTTTTGCTTACTTGACCCGAATGTATCGGCTCAATCTGCCCGAAAAATATATGTTTGACGAGGTTTATCATGCGGTGACGGCCAAGTTGATTGCCCAGAACGATCCGCGTGCCTACGAGTGGTGGAATCCGCCGCCAGAGCCAAATACAGCCGTGGACTGGCTGCATCCGCCGCTGGCCAAGTATTTTCAAGCGCTTTCAATCGTCGCTTTTGGTGAAAACAGTTTTGGCTGGCGATTCAGCTCAGTGGTTTTTGGGACGATGGTTATTGTCTTGGTGTATCACCTTTCCTACCAATTAACCCAACGACAGGGCGTAGCTTTAACCGCGGCGGCACTGGCTAGCTTTGACGGTCTGCTGCTGGTTCAGTCAAGAATCGCCATGAATGATATTGACGTCACTTTTTTCATTTTGCTGACACTGCTGCTGTATCTAAAATATCGGCAGAACTTAGCGTGGCACTTGCTGCTGCTCACCGGAATTAGCTTAGGTTTGGCGATGGCAAGCAAATGGTCGGGCATATTTATTTTATTTTCAATCTGGTTTTTTGAAATTTTGCAGCTAAAGCTCTTTCTCTTTCAAATTAACTGGAAAAAATGGCGCGAACAGCTTTTGACTAAAAAAAATCTGAATCAAAGTTTGCAGTTTCTGGGTTTTTTAGTAGTGATGCCAGTTTTGGTCTATATCCTTTCGTACACCCAGATGTTTTTACAAGGCAAAGATTGGCATCATTTTGTTAAGCTCCATCAGCAAATTATCTATTACCAAACTCACTTAAAAGAAACCCACCCCTACCAGTCCAGACCGTTGCAGTGGGCGTTGGATTTGAGGCCGGTCTGGTACAACGTGGAGTATTTGGGACCAAGCCGTTCTGACATCTATGCTTTTGGCAATCCAATTTTGTACTGGGCCGGCTTGTTAGCAGTGATTGCCTTACTGCTTACCGGCGTTCAGACACTATTTTCACGTTTGACTGTCAAAGGTCTAAAACTGAAAAAAACCATTATTTTGCTGTTAAAAGCGGCACTCCAATCACCAGTATTTGTGTTATTGAGCAGTTATTTTGCCGTGTGGCTACCTTGGCAATTTTCGCCCAGAATCATGTTTTTTTACCACTACACCCCAGCCGTACCGTTCTTGTGTATTTTACTGAGTATTCAGTTAAGTCGACTATATCAGCGGGGTGGAGTCTATCAATTAATGGTTATTGGTTTGGTTAGTTCAATTTTTGTGTGTTTTCTGATCTGGTATCCACATTTAGTGGGAATTCCAGTGGCTAATCAATTAGCGAACTGGTTGTACTTTGGGATTAAAAGTTGGAAGTAACGCTACTCCAAAAACTTGAGCTCTCGCAGCTCGGCCATGATTTGAATAATCAGTTCTTTGAGCAAATCCACATCAGTTTGCAATAATTCAAACTCTCTCCTAACAAACTGATTGCCAGTTTTAGTTGGCTCAACAAACTCAAATACGCCGTGGGTAACCGTAAAGTTAAAGCTTTTATCCAACTCGGTTAAGAGTTTGTAAAATAAGAGTTGCCGTTTGTATGGACCGCGGATTGGCTCGGGCAGGGACCGTTCGCGCGCTGACAAACCAGCTGAGACTGTTTTGCCTTCAATTTCATTACTAGTTTTTTGTTGACCGGTTTTGTAGTCAATCACCTGAACTAATTTTTTCTCGGCGTCCAAGATGTCAATCCGATCCACCCTGCCGGATAAAGCAATGTCACCCAACCTGGTCTCAGCAAAACCGCTGCCAAAAAACTTTTCAACCATCAGTGGATTAGCCGGCTGGGGAGTAGCGTACTGGTAGTACTCGGCCAAAATTTGCCGACCGTGTTTGAGCCGGCGCACCAACTCATCATCAGTCAATAGTTCTTTGCTTAAAGCGACCTCAAAGGCCGTTAAAAATTGCTCCAAAGAAAAATAACGCCGATTTTTTTGATAGTAACTATTCAGTTTTTCTAAGCTTGAGTGCACCGCCGTACCATAAGCCAGAAAAGCCGGCGTTGACTCAGGTACCCGCAACAACCGGCGTTTAATAAAGCCGTCTTTGTCCCGCAAATATTCATTAATAGCGGTGATAGATAAGCGGAGCGAATCAACCGCGTGCTTAAAGAAAACGGCATCATTGACCTGAGCATACCGGGAGTGCGTATTAACCAACAATTTTTCTAAGTACTCCTCCTCTTTCTGCACAAAACTCAGTTCTTGAGTTGGCTTAATCTGTATATGCTGATCAATTTCTGCTAAAAACATGCTGGCAACCACAGCTTGGGTTCGATTTTCTAAAACCAAACTTTCTGGGTAGGAACAAAATACCTGCTGCTTGGCTCTAGTGAGGGCGACATAAAAAAGCCGCCGCTCGTCTTCGTTACGCTCTTTAGCCGAAATATCTGTGAAACGCAAAATGCTGGGAGGCAGCGGGATTAGCTCAACCGAGCGCCGATTACCCCAACGCCCATCTAGGCAGTGAACAATAAAAACGTACTGCCATTCACGGCCTTTGGCCTTGTGGACTGTGGCCAACTGAACCGCGCCAGTTTTGATGTTCAGATCCTCTGGCTCCAAATGGATGCCGTGCTCTCTCATCACCGCCACCGTTGACAAAAAAGTGGCTAATTTTGCCGACCTGTTACTTCTGGCCAGCGACTGAATCTCGGCAAACAGGGCGTTAAAGCTGAGTAGCAGCTCAATTTTTGTTTCTTGGGCAGTGATCCACTTAAACAAACCGCTGTCTTTGAGTAGCGTTTCAAACCATTCGGGGAAGGTGACGTGCGAATCAAGCACTGCCCAGTTTTCTAGTTTTTCAACCAAATTAACCAGTGTTTGAAACTTGGCCTGACTAATGCCGCTGTCCTGATGTTGACCCGACAACCAGTCATAGCCTTTTTTGATCACTTGGTAGATTGAGAGCTTGCGTTGTCCAGCCAACCGCGCAACTTTAAAAACCACTGTGTCGTCTAGACCCAACCAGGGATAACCCAGCACTTCAAACAACTGGTGGCCATCTTTGCCTGTGCGCAAATCATCAATCAGCGCAAACAGCTCGAGTAACTGCAAAACCGTCGGATCCTGCAAAACATCACTACCGCCGTCAATTTCATAAGGTATCTGCCAGCGCTCTAACACCGACTGAATTTGAGTTGATTCGGCGTTGGTGCGATACAAAACGGCTATTTCTTCGGGCTGGGTACCTGTTTTAATCAAAGTTTGGATTTCCTCTGCCACCTGGATTAACTCAAGTAGCTGCGAGGGAGCGGCAAACACAACCGGCGAGTTTTTTAATTTTGTTTGACTCTCTAGTTCTTGAGCTAAAGCAACAACTAATTTTTTTTGATCGGCCGAGTTGGCCAAAGCAGTTAGAGTATTATTGCCAATTAACTGATGTGCCGCTGAATAAATTGGTTGAGGACAACGATAGCCTTGACTCAGAGTGACCACCTTGGCCTGGGAGTAACGGTTCAAAAAGCCATAAACATTCTCAACCGAAGCACCCTGAAACCGATAAATAGACTGATGAGGATCACCAACCACAAACACGTTGGCTTGCTCACCCCAATAACTGGCTAGTAGTTGGATGATCATGGTTTGGGCAGAGTTGGTATCCTGATACTCGTCGACTAAAAGGTAGTGAAATTGTTCTTGATAGAGCTGTAAAAATTCGGGATGCGCTTGAAAAGCCGCGACTACTAAGCTAATCAGGTCATCAAAGTCATAGCGCAAAGAAGATCTGAGTTTTTCTTCGTACAGTTGGTAAACAATAACTAGCTCCTGGTTTTTTTGTTGTTGTTTTTGAAACTTGAGTAGTGCGGATTTTTTGGTCTTGGCCGGGGACTCGGCAAAATCCTGTTCGACAATCTGGGAAAATCGCTCCACGCTAATTCCCTCCCGCTTTAAGTCAGAAATTGCCTTCAAAATCTCTCTGAGATAAAACAGTGGCCGGTTGAGCGGTTTGAGAATCTCCAGTGGTAATTCGGTAATGCAAGTTTGAATCAGGCTATAGCGCTCAATGTCGGTCAGCGGTTTACTTGACCGATCAACTGGAAAATACTCTGGATATGATCGAAGAATCGAGGCGCAGAGCGAATGAAAAGTAGTAATCTGAACATAGTAACCAGCTTGACCAATCATCTGCACCACGCGCTCTCGCATATTTTTTGCGGCTGAATCAGTAAAAGTTAAGGCCAAAATATTATAAGGATTACTGTCCGTTTTGAGTAAAATATTGGCGATCCTGGCTGCCAAAACTTGAGTTTTGCCAGTGCCCGGACCAGCAATTACCATCACCGGTCCCTCAATGACGTCAACGGCTTTTTTCTGGGCTGGATTGAGTTGAGAGTAAGCTTGGCTAAAGGTGGCAGTCGTTTTTTGGAGCATACTTAATCAAATAAATTACCTGAAGTTAAAGAAACGGTGACTTCTACTTCTGGTTGATCTAGTTCAAGTTGTTGAATAGTCGGCAATGCACCGCCAACAATACCCTGGAAGTCGCCATACATGCCCGAAGTGCTAATCAGTAACCGTTCAATTTGTTTTTCGCGTTTACTCCAGAGGCGTCTAAAAGCATTTTTCTCTGAGTCAAGATCTTTTTGCATCTCAACAAACGCCAGAACCATGTTTTCAACGTGATTTCTAAACTCGTTGCCCGTCAAATAATTGTAAAGCATGGTGATTTTTTCATCCCTACCCTCAAGTGAGCGTTTCACTTTTTCTAGCTGGGTCAGATGCAAACGAAGAGTAGTTGCCAGTGGCACCACAAAGTCTGGGGCAGTGACCCAAATGCCGTTGAGTTGACCAAAGTTAGTAATGGTTTTTGGCAGCTCTTTGGTCACTAAGATTGCCACATCCGCCTTAATCGCCTGTTGATCGCGCTTTAACTTGGTCAACCAACCATCGCTAAAAACTTTGGTATTTTTTGACTCCCAGAGAATCGTGGCTAGACTGGCACCAATCTTGGCATTAACGGCTTGCACCAAGTCGGCGCCGGTGATGCCGGTGGGCACGTCGGTGATGTCATCCATTGGAAAAGTGTTTGCCAACCGGTCTTTGAGCGAATTCTCGGCCACTTCGCCCTGAATCTGCATTGAGCCCTGCTCTGATTGCCGGCGCAAGTCTTCGATCGTTTTCTTCAAAATTGCCATCTGTTTGGCTTGCTCGGCAATTTTTTGTTGCTGGGTTTCGGCTTCCTGTTTTTTGGCCTCTTGAGTAATTTTTTCCCGTTCTGAGTCGAGTTTGCGAGCCAGCTCAAGCTCTTGGCGTTTGGCCTGTTCTTCTACCTGGCGTTTTTGTTTGCGTAGCTCAAGCTCTAGTTTGTCTGATTCAGCCAATTTTTTTTCTTTTTCCTGAAGTTGTTCCTGAAGAATCTGCAACTCTTTGCTTTGATTCTCTTTGGCTTTTTGTTGAGCAACTGCCCAAATTTTCTTTTTTTCTTGGTCAATTAGTTTTTGCACCAATTCAGCCTGCTGTTTTTTTTGTTCCTCGAGGGCAGTTTTTTCTTTCTGGAGCGCAGACTTCTGAGCAGCGAGCGAAAGTTCTAAATCAGCTTTGATGTGTTCGGTTAGCTGACCAGTCAAAGCGTCGGTCAATGGGATGGGATGATGACAGTTGGGACAAAGAATGGTTTGGTCAGACATAGCAGAAAGTTGACTTGTCGCAAAATAAGTAACAGTGACAATTTTTCATCTATTTGAGCACTTTTGCAGGCACAGATTGACGATAGTAGCCAAAGCTACTTGAGTCAAGATGGAACACACAAAAATGCCAAATAGATGTGAAAGTGCGGTGATTCTTATTTCGCGACAAGTCAGTATATCACCGTTTCGTTATTTTTTCGCCTCTTCAATTTTGGCTTTGAAGTGGTCAATTTTGTGATCTGCCAGACCACCGCGCAAAGCATAGGTAGTTTTGAGTGGCGCTTGGGCGGCAAACTCTGCCCGAAAAAGTTTTCGTCGATCGGCCAGGGCTTTGTCAAGCCGTTGATTTAGTTGTTCTGCCCGCTGTTGACCAAAAGTTTCTGGCTGTTTTTGTGCAATTTGTCTAGCAAATAGCCCAAAAAAAACGTTAAGTTTTGGCATAGTATTTTGGCAACCTAGTGCTGGCAGTATAACTCATTTACTCACGCGAGCAAATGCTTTACAGGAGATATTCGGCAAAGTATATTATCCTAGCGGTAAATCATTGAAGTTTAGAAAGTTTGCATGAAACTAATAACACTTGGTCTGACCCTCATTAGTTCGCTTGTCTTGGTGGGCTGTGGCTCGACGTCACCAATACCAACTCCAGCAACTAATTCCAACCCTGCCATTAACACTCAACCAACCTCAACAACTGCCGATCCGACCAGTCAAACTTACACTTTAACGGAGATTGCCCAACACGCCGCACCAACTGATTGCTGGTTTGCTGTTGATGGTATCGTCTACGATGTTACCCAGTTCATTGCTTCCGGTCAGCATCTAGGTGGAGCTGAAATTTTGAAAGGCTGTGGCAAAGATGCCACACAACTTTTTCACTCACAGGGTGGTCGTGGCAACGACCATTCAACCCAAGCAGTTAGCATGCTGCAAACCATGAAAATTGGCAGTTTGTCTCAATAATAAAATTGATAATTTGGTTGCAGAGGCCGAGGAGACAGGACTCTCCCCGACGGGGATTGGCCATGCTTTTAGTATATTTTAGTTACAAAATACTCTAATACACGCTTGGCTGAAGAACCAAAAAGATCCCATTCAACCGCTTCGGCAACACACAAAAAAATCTACCTTGCGGTAGATTTTTTGCGTGTCGGGGAGACAGGACTCGAACCTGCGACCACTCGCACCCCATGCGAGCATTCTAGCCATCTGAACTACTCCCCGTTAACAGTCTCTATTGTATCAGGATCCAATTTTAACCTTCAGCCACTGCCTGATAAACTAATTGGTGAAAGGCGAACCAACTGTTGTAACCCCCATTCAACCACTGACGAGAAATAACCAGCGCTGTTTCTCCTTCTTTTGCTTTACCAACTGTAAATGTCTTATTTTTTATTTCTGCTGCTGTCAAATACCGACCAAGTTTTGCCCGTACTGCCGCTTCGGCAAAAACTACCTTCACTATAATCACAAACTCATCATCAGTTGGTAATTGTTCTAGAGTAACCGGCTTAGGTTCTTCCTCAAAAGCTGGTCCCCGAAACCTTGCTACGTCATCCGATTCTGCAAACTCTCCCAATCTCTCTCCCACCGCTCCTCCTGACGACTAATCTTGTAAACTACTTCCCCACTTCCTACACTTTACTAAAGCTTGGCACTGTACTATATATAAAGGCGATTATATAAAAACCCATAAAAAATACAGTACCCAAATAATGAGAAAGGTTTCATGCCAAAGCAATTAACCCCAAAATCAAGTCCTGAGGCGATAGATGATAAGTCTGGTCGGCTTCAAGCCGTTGCCATGGCCATGCAGCAAATTGAAAAAGATTATGGTAAAGGCTCAATTATGAAAATGGGCGGATCGATGAAAAATCTTGGCAGTATCCCTATCATCCCCTCTGGCTCACTTTCGCTCGATTTGGCCTTAGGTGTTGGTGGGTATCCCAAAGGGCGGGTAGTCGAAATCTATGGTCCTGAGGCTTCGGGCAAAACCACTCTTTGTTTGCACGCCATTGCCAACGTCCAAAAAGAAGGTGGCGTCGCTGCCTTTATTGACGTCGAGCATGCCCTTGACCCAGCTCGGGCCAAATCAATTGGTGTTAACCTGGATGAATTACTAATTTCTCAACCTGACTATGGTGAACAAGCGCTAGAAATTGCCGAAACTCTGATCCGCTCTGGCGGTGTTGGTGTCGTGGTCATCGATTCAGTGGCTGCTCTAGTGCCTAAATCAG
>Ga0210057_1004121_pt1 | contig 19588 bp, 24 predicted proteins | sample CryGeyCG2114_010_2_FD_183968 | JGI IMG/M metagenome (GOLD analysis project Ga0210057, IMG submission 183968) | Groundwater microbial communities from aquifer - Crystal Geyser CG10_big_fil_rev_8/21/14_0.10 (SPAdes) (version 2) | ecosystem: Environmental > Aquatic > Deep subsurface > Groundwater ...
TTTTTACAAACCGGGCAAGTGCCATTATGTTTTTTAGTTTGCTCAGGGCTAAAACTTATATTACAAACCCTGTGGCCATCATAATGATACTTTCCCTCTTCCGGGAAAAACTCAATAGTAAACAAAAACTTAGTTTTGTCTTTTGCTTGTAGGGCCTCTTTAATGGCAAAATAGCTTAATTCAGTGTCAAAAACATTGGCTTCTCGGCCAATTTTTTCTGGACTGTGGCAATCACTGTTGGAAACCAAAGAAAACCTGTCCAAAGCTGATAATTGCCAATTCATTAAAGGGTCGCTTGATAGCCCGGTTTCTAAGGCAAAAATTTGAGAAGTTATTTCTTCAAAGCAATCTTCAATTTTGTCAAACCCGGATTTTGAGCCAAACAAAGAAAACCACGGCGTCCAGATATGGGCAGGGATAACAATACAATCAGGGGATGCCTCAAAGATAATTTTGGCTAATTCTTTAACATCCAAGCCCAGAATAGGCCGGCCATCAGATTTTAAATTGCCAATGGCATTTAATTTGGCATTTATTTTCTCTACTGCCTCAAAGCTGGGGGCCAATGTTAAAATATGAATCTTTCTAACCCTGTCGTTTTTCTTATAAATACAGCTTATTTCTGAGGATAAAATAAACCTTGTTTCGTCCCCAACTTTGCACTTTGCACTTTGCACTTTTAACTTATACAGCCCTGGCTCAGCTTTAACAAGCTTTGCTTGCATTTCTTTTAACCAAACAGGGTGGGTAAAGTCTCCAGTGGCTAAAACTTTAATGCCTTTTATTTTGGCTGTTTCTGATAAATGCTCCAGGTCGGTCTTGGGCGAAGTAGCTCTTGAATATTTTGAATGAATATGGAAATCAGCGACAAATTTCATAAATATAATCAATAGCTTTTAGTTGTTCTTTGAGTGAGTTTTCGACTTCAATGGCGCAATAATTAGAAAAAAACTCTTTTGGATAATTTTTTAAATAATCAAAATTTAAAAAATCTTTAAAAAAATGTTCGCTAAAAACCCTATGGCCATTATTTTCTATATGTGGCTCCAATGAAATAGCGCTTATGTGATTACATCCTATTGGGTATTTTTTAATTACTTCAGTAAGAGAAACAAACCTATCCTTTTCTGTTAACCTAAAATCTTCCAAATGCGAAAAATCAAGGCAAATGCCAGCCCATTTTTTTAATTCTTCTTCTGAAAAAACAGAGTTATTTTCTAAATAAATTATTTCTTTATACTTTGAATAGTCAAAAAAATATTTATATTCTTTTTCTGAATGTAAATTAAAAACTTTTGTTTTATAGTTTTTTATAAGCCAATCAAGTTCGCCAAAATCCATATCTGTTCTTATATGACAAAAAGGAATTTCTTTTACACTTGAATTTTCAAGCAAAGAATACATTTCTTGCCTCTGCTTCTTTTGTAAACAAGTAGGAAAAATCGCTACTTCTTTTAAGCCAAGTTCGTCTATTTCTTTTATTTTTTCTCGCCAATTTGATCCATGCGTTGTGGTAATAGCTGGTAAAAATTGTTCTTTTTTTAATTTCATATTTTTGTTGCGCCTTGTCTTATTATTTCAAACCCGTTTTCACCAATCTTTATAATAGTTGATGGCTCGCCAGATAGCTGGCCATCGCCAACATAAAAATCAACTGCTTCGCCAAAATATGCTCGAGCTTGTTCTATGCTTTCTGCCGGGGGCAAATCTTCAGGGTTAGCGCTTGGGGCCACCAACGGCCCTGTTTGTTTTAAAAGACTCTGAATTTCTTTTGGGCTAGGACATCTAAACGCTAAAGTATTGTTAAATGGTCGTAGGTAGGACATTTCTTTTGACAAACTAGGACAATCTAAAATAATACTAATTTGCCCTGGCCAATATTTTTTTAAAATTGATTTTTCCTTTTTCCCAACCTCAACACCAAAAAGTTTTAAATGTTTTATTTCGGAAATTAAAATAATAAACGGCTTGGCTTCACTCCGATTTTTTAGCTTATAAATTCTCTCTACAGCTTTCTCGCTCAAAGCCGAACCCACCAAACCATAGAGGGTATCTGTGGGAAAAATGCCGACACCACCCTCCTTAATAATCTCTACAATATTCTTTTTTTCTGAGTTAAAAATTTTCAATTTTCAATTTTCAATCAATTTCTAATATTTAAAAATTAAATCATTAACTCATTTGATATTGATTTGTAAATTGAAATTAGTAAATTCGTAAATTTAATCCAAAAATAACCCCTTCAAGCCCGTTTCTTCTTCAATATTTCGCTTTACTACTATCTCTGTTTTTAATATAACTACCTCCAAAGTTATGCTCACTGTACCATCTATAAAATGCCCGCCAAAGGAATTTTTCTTTTCATCTGACAAATTAATATGCAAATGAAAATCAAATTCTTTTTTCTCGTTCATCGAAATAATTCCCGATACACTTAAAACTTCCAAAGGAATTTCAAATTTTTGAGGCATATAATTGCCCTTTTCTTTGAAAAATCCAATTTCAACAAAACCAAACTGGCCAACACCAGACAAGACAACACCTGTTTTGATATTTTGCTTTCGACAAATAATTTTCAACTGCTCAAAAACATTTTCACCCGGAAAAAACCGAGCAATTATTAAATTGTCCTTCTCTTGGCTTTGCATAATGATTGATTATTATATCAAAAAACAGAACTAATAAAAGAGCTCTGTTTCTATTTTAATCTAAATTACGGCTCAAAAAGTATTTTAGCTTCTACTGCCATTTGATTTAAAATAGTTTGATCTATATTTTCTTCTTGGCTTAAACGAGGTAAATTAATTTTTAGAATATCAATTGCCAAAATAATATTGCGACTGTTGAAAACGTTCACCCATTGTTTTTGAAAAGATGGCAATATGTTTACAGGATAAAGCTTGTTTTGATCAATAAAAACTTCCAAGCCATTGTTGGTTGGGTATTTCCAGCCCCAAAGCTCAACCCCGGAGCACTCTGAGTATTTAATAGCTCTTGTAGAAAAACGGGTATTAGTAACTAATATACTAGAAACTTTTTTACTTTGCTGGCTTTTAGCTAAACAAAAATTACCTTGCAAGATATCTAAAAATCGAGCGTGGTTTGCTAGAGCCACCTCTTGGTCAACAGCCATTCCTGCTTGGCTATGATATTTACATTCGCCAATCTTAAAGATATTAGATTTTTCAGCAGTAAAATCAATTTCATATTGAGGCAGACATTTACCGGAAATAAACTGATTTAACTTAACCATATAGCCAATTTGCCTTAAAAGAGCAGCTACATATTTTTCAAATCCAAATCCATCCGGCCCCAAACCTCGCATTGCCTGCTTTAAGTTAAATTTTAAACTAAAAATCGGCTGGGCTTGATTGAGTAATGCTTTAACTTCTTTAAATATCTCAAAAGTGGGGATACCGCTATAAACTTTTCGCTCTACTTCTTTTGCAATCTCACGAGCCAACTTTAAAGAAGCGCCAACCCGCCTGGCACTTCTTTCCACTTTTTGGATAGAAAAAGGCTCTTGCTCCCCTCTTGAGTTGATTACATATATCTTAGAAATCATTGATGAATGAAATGAATTTATGAAGTTAAAGCCAACCGCTTGGCTTTAACGGGCAATTTAGCAAAATACTTTTTGCGTAAAATTGCCCCAAATACAATCACTTAGATCCTGTTAAACGCTCTCTCAAAAAGCGTTTAATCGGGAATTCCTTAATGCTACATCCCAAATCCAGAAAAATTTTGCATTTGCTTGGCTAAAATGATTTGGATTTTTTTAATAGCTTCATTGTGGCAATCCTTAACCAAAGCCTCTTGTTTTTCAATTGGCAAACTTGCGTTTAAAATAACCTCCTCAATTTCCATTTTGCCATTTAAAACTACTTTCACCCCCTCTTTTTCTGCTTCTGCTGTTTCTTTTTCCAAGCTTTTTTGAATTTCTCTAAGCTGATTTATTTGTTTTATTTTATTGAACATAACTTTAATTTATCTTAATCATTTCCACTTCAAAAACTAAAGGGGTGTTCGGCGAAATAACATAATTACCGCTTGAATCTTTAGCCCCTTCTGGGCCATAGGCTAAATCCGAAGGAATAGTTAATTTTCTTTTTTCACCAACCTTCATTCCCAAAACTCCCAAATCCCAACCCCTAATAACATTTCCTGCCCCTAATGTAAAGACAAACAGCTGGCCTTGTCCAATATTTGAATCAAAAACCTGGCCATTAGTGAAGTAGCCAGTGTAACGAACAGAAACAGTATCCCCAGCTTTAACTTCTGCCCCTGTGCCCTGCTGTAAAACCTCAGTTTTTAATTCATCGCTTGTTGTTGTTTCTATGGGTTGATTTTCCATATTATTGTTATTTAAATTTATACTCTCGCTTGTTGTTGGCGCCAATTCGTTATTGGTTAAATTTTTTGTATCAGTAATATTCTTTTGCCAAAATAAAAAACCAGCCACCACCAGCACTAAAATTCCACCCAATAGGGGATAATATTTTGATTGCATAATTTTAAATTATTATTTTTTTAATATAACAAAAAACCCAATTAACATAACAACAACCGGCCAAATAAAATTAAACTTCAAAAACCTCATTGGAAATAACTGGTTTAAAAGAAATATTAATCCAGCTATCATTATCACCACCCCAAAAACATGCCCTCGGCTTGTCCACCATGACTGCTTAGAAATATCTTGGGCTTTGCCCTTAAATTCGTCTGCCACTTCTTTTATTGTTTCTGTTGCAGATTGGCCATCTTCTCTTGGAATAATAAAAATTAAAATTAAATAAAACAAAATTCCTGCTCCTCCCCACAAAATTAAGAAAATAAACAATATTCTAAATAAAACCGGGTCTATGCCAAAGTACTCACCAAGCCCCCCAGCCACCCCAGCAATAACCCTGTCATTTTTTGAACGATGAAGTTTTTTTATTTCGTTATTATTCATATATTTATTTTATAAAAAATTGAAAAGACGCTCCCAATACCAACAAGATAATAATAAGATACCCAAGACAATTTGGCAAGTTAACTTTGTATTCAGGAATTCTATCGCCTATTTTTTTGGCATTGCGCCAAATCATCACAATAGCTGTTCCTTCAACTGCGCCGATAAAAGCGCCAAAAACAGAGATGGTTTCCACAAAACTTCGAAAACCCACTAAAAATAAAACCAAAGGCGTTCCCACTGCCAACAAAAAAGAGACTTGCTTTGGAATTTTTAAATCAAAAACAAGAGTATTTTTCAAATAATTAGCTAAAGTTATAAAAGATGTAACCACGGCCAACAAACCAAAAATTCCAGCTAATATTATAATATTTTTGCCCAAGTAAGGCACAAGCCCCAAAAATCCTTCTTGTGTAGTTGCTTTTCCCGTAACTCCAGAAATAGCAAGCCCAAATAAAATATAAAAAGCCAGACAAATCAATAAGGCTATTACTATGGCTTTTTTTAAATTTTTCTTGTTAGTTAAAATGTCTTCTGACTCCGGCACGGCTGACCAGCCAACCATGCTAAAAAAGAAAATTCCAAAAGGCAAAAATAAGACCTTGGGGCTGAATAAGAAAAAATTACTGGCCTGAATTTTAGGCAAACAAAAAACTATGACTAAACCGCCAATCAAAAATAAAAAAGCGCTCATTAAAACCTCGGCTTTGGCTATTGAATGAGTGCCCAAAAATACCAAAAAAGATAAAAATAACCAAGCCAGCAAGCTAAAAGAAAACGGCGAAAGCAGGTTGGGAAAAATCAAAGCTAAAAATTGGCCAGTTAAAATTGTGTAAACCAGCAAAGACCCTGCTGTGCCAATAATTAAAGCAATACCTAAAATAATTTTTGCTTTTTGACCCAAGTATTTTTTTGATAGGCCAATTAAACGGGTTTCATCTTTGGTTCGTAAAACAATTTCACCAAAAAACAAATGCAAAAAAATGGCTAAAACCCCAACTATTAAAAAGTAAACCAAGCAGGTGATTACCCCGCTTTGTGAAAATACATAAGGAATAGCAAAAGTGCCAGCCCCAATTGTTGTGCCAATTAAAGTGGCCACTGCCAACTGTGTCTTGTTCATACTTTGAAAACTTTATAGCCCTCTCGGACTTTTTCTTTAAGTTTCATACCAACTTCTTGGCCTTTCTTAGCTAAAGCTACTTTTTTGTAGTCAATTTGCATCGAAGTTATTTTTTGTTTAAAATCTGTACTTTCCCCACCCGTAATTTTTATGGTATCTCCCACCTTAACTGGCTCTTTAAACTTAATAACCGCTACTTTGATATTATTAAAATAGTGCAAAACTTCCCCAATTAACTTTTCTTTTTTAATTGCCATATTTTATTTTCTTTATTTAAAAGCTGAATCATTCTTTGCACTAATTTGGTTGGGTCGGTATCATAAATAATTTTCGTTTTTGGTCGATAGCCCTTTGCCAAAACCGGCTGGATAATATCAGCTGTGCCCCCAGAACCCTGCAAAACGCCGATTGGCGTCCTTGTTTCAAAAGCGATAGCAAATTCATGCAAAGTGCCCGTTCTGCCACAAATTATAATAACAGCATCTGCGGACTTGGTTAAAATTAAATCTCTTCCCACATAATCAAAGCCAGTATAAACAACTAAATCAAAAGCGTCGACTGGTAAATTATATCTTTTAATATGTTCTTTTTTGCTTCCAGCTGGGGAAAACCCGATGCTAATACCATTGGCTTCTTTTACGGCTTTAGCCGCCTCATAAGGAACACCTGTGGTAGCGCCAGTTAATAATATACAGCTTTGAGCCACAATTTCCCGGCCAACCTCATGGGCCAGATCTTTAATATTAGGACAACAAATATCCATATCAGCCGTCCCAGAAACAGCAATCTTATATCTTGGCTCCCTAAATAATTCCTCCATTGTTTGTTTTTTATCTACCATAAAAATAATTTAATAATTACTTATTATATCACAACAAAAATTTTCTAACAAAAATGCTCCTGGGAAGATTCGAACTTCCGTTTTGGCCTCCGGAGGGCCATGCTCTAATCCACTGAGCTACAGGAGCGCCGCTCGCTTTCTATCAATTCTTTCTTGCTACTAAATAAAGATTTTGCCTGTTGCCTTTTTCGTTTTGGATTATTCCGCTTTTTGAAATTTCAAAACCAGCTTGCTTGCATATTTTTTTCAAAGACCGCCCAGTAAAAACATGGTAATACCTGTCTAATTTCTTGCCCCATGGCTCTAAAAAATCACCCCAGCCAAGCTTTGATAAGCCAAAAATCTTTTTTAGGGTTTGTTTCAAAATTAAAACTACTTCTTCTTTGCTTTGAAACCTCCATGCAGTTACAATAAATAATCCATTAGGATTTAAAACCCTTTTGGCTTCTTGTAAAAATTTAATTCTGCTTTCTTTTGAAGGAATGTGATGCAAAACTGCGATACTATAAATTTTATCAAAAAAATCATTCTCAAAAGGCAGGGCTAATGCATCGCCTATTTGAAAATTATCTTGCGGATATTTTTGTTTAGCAATTTTAATAAGCTCTTCTGAATTATCTATACCAAAATATTGACCTCTATTCTTTTTTATAAAATCCATATATCGGCCATTACCACATCCCAGATCTAAAACCCTATCATTTTTTTGAATATTTCCCACAAATAAAAACTCTGTTTCAGGCCAGGGATTTTGACGTGTTCTTGAAAAATCCTGTGCTATAGTATTATAATCATCTCTGACCTTATTTAATAATTGTTGAGCAAAATGTTTATCCATAATAAAAAAATTTTTGAAGAATTATTACAAGCGAATATTAAAAATCGCAAGGACTTGGATTGCTTTAAACACCAAATCGCTAAAAAATACAAACTGTCGCTTTTTAAAAATTCCGAATTGCTTTCAATATACCACGAATTTTCAACTAAAAAATTGGTAAAGGGCTGGGCTTTACCACTTTTAGAAAAAGTTTTGATAAAAAGGCCTATCCGTTCGTTATCGGGTATTATTAATGTTTCAGTTTTAACCAAGCCATATCCATGCCCAGGCAAATGCATTTTTTGTCCCACGCAAAAAAATATCCCCAAAAGCTACTTGGCTGGAGAGCCAGCCGTGCAACGGGCCATTGCCAATAAATTTAGCCCATACAAGCAAGTGGAAATGCGCTTGAAGGCCTTAAAACTAACCGGCCACCCAATTGATAAGGTTGAGTTAAGGATAATCGGAGGTACATGGAGCTATTATCCAAAGGCGTACCAAAAAAAATTCGTGGCGGAATGCTTCCGCGCCTGCAATAATTTCGGACACGGATATGAAAAGCTGTCAATATCAGATACCAACAAGCTTGTTGATATCAGATATCAACAACTCAAAAACGAGAAAGTAAAAAGTAGAATTGTGGGCATTGCTGTGGAAACAAGGCCAGATTATATTACGCTCAAAGAAATAACGCTTATGCGTGAACTTGGTGTAACTAAAGTAGAGTTGGGCGTTCAGGCAGTTGATAATAAAATTTTAAAATTAAACCAAAGAGGTCACTCTGTTGAAGATATAACTAAAGCAACAAAGCTACTAAAAAACACTGGCTTTAAAGTATCTTATCAAATAATGCCCGGGCTTTTTGGTTCAAATCCGAAAAAGGATTTAGTAATGTTTCAAGAAATTTTTACTAACCCAGATTTCAAACCCGACTATTTAAAAATCTATCCTTTGGCCTTAGTAAAAAACACCGAGCTTTATAATTTATATAAACAAAAAAAGTTTAAGCCCTACACCGAAAAGGAATTAAAAAAACTTCTTATTGAAATAAAAAAAATAATTCCTTGCTGGGTTAGAGTAGAAAGAATTATTAGAGATATCCCCCCAACAAATATTGTGGAAGGCGGAAGCAATCTTTTAAATATGAGAGAGGTTGTGGCTAAAGAAATGGCAAAACAAGGAACCACCTGCAAATGTATTCGATGTCGAGAGGTTGGAGCTGATTATGATGCCAAAGAAAAAATTTACTTGTTTAAGCAAGAATATGAAGCTTCGGAAGGAAAGGAAATATTTTTAAGCTTTGAAAATAAAACTCGCTCAAAACTTTACGCCCTCCTCCGCCTCCGCCTCCTAGATTTCAAGGCACCCAGTGCCTTGAAACTACCTTTTGTGGCGATAGTTCGCGAGCTTCATGTTTATGGCCAAATGTCTAAAATTAAAAAGATGTACGAGGGCAGACCTAATACAAATAATGCTCAACATACGGGATTGGGTAAAAAGCTAATGGCAAAAGCAGAAAAAATTGCTAAAAAATATGGGGCAAAAAAAATCGCCGTTATTTCAGGCGTGGGCGTTCGCGGCTATTACCGCAAACTCGGCTACAAACTACAAAACACCTATATGGTGAAAAATATTTAATTATGATACAAAGAAGCTGGTTAAATTAACAATAAAAAGGAGGGCTTCTATGCTTACGCAAAACGCTTCTCATTTACAGAGAATGTTTGTGGAAAAAGAAAAGTTTTCAACATTAATAGAAGAAACCCATCGCTATATGAGTAAATTGGAAGATGGGAAGAGATTAATAGTGGTTAAAAAACTCTTGGGAATTACTGAAATTTGGCGAGATGATATTAATTCCCCAAGAGTTGTCATAGTGGAAGATTTTTCTGGTGGAAAGTTTATTATTCCGGAAAATAATACTGGGCACCCAAAAGCTGTAAGCTGTTGCTTTCTAGTGAGAAAAGGCCATCAAATATCTATTCAGATAAAAGATGGTAGGGTATCTTCGGCTTTTTTTATTTAAACCAAGTACCCCGACTCCAATGGAATCGGGGTACAAACTTTTTTATAAAAATAAAACTTAAACTCTTGAAACTCTTATTAAGCCCGAGCAGGGGATAATTTCAATGCCTCGTCTCTCAAGTTCATCCAAAAATAGGTTTACTCCTAAGCTATCGCTGGAAATATGCCCAGCGATAACCATGTTTATATTAGCGGCCTCGGCTTCTTTTCTGTGCTCTTCTGATTGGTGCATACCAACCACTGTTCCAATGCCAACTATAGCCATTTTTTCGTATAGCTTTGGCGAGCCTTCTGTGCCTCCGGTAATTTCTGTCACCGCCACCTTGCCCAAATAATTGTCTTTATTGCCAGCAAACACCTTTGGCCCCACGCCAATTTCCCCAGCTTTTTGGTACTCGGGAATTTCTTTTAGTAACTTCATTAAGTCCTCTACCTTTTCCAAATCCTCAGCTTTATCAATTTTATTTTTTAAAAATCTAGCTGCCAGATTATCGCAAGGTGTATGTAAACAAATAAAATTAACATTTAAAAGCCGGGCAATATCAACGGCCCTGTTATGGTTGGCCCCATTAACGCTTCTATCCACTTCAGAAATCCGCAATTGCATTAACCCATCAGCCACATTTATTGGCACGCCATATTGGCTCAACACCTCGGCCTGTAAATGCATAACATCAGCCAAGCCAGCCAAGCCCTTGCCTTCTGGGTGATGAGCTATAACCAAGTCAACACCCATTTGTTTGGCCAGCATAATTTCTGGGCCTTCCATATCAACTCCCACCATTACTTTTTTAATTTCTTTATCTTGAGCTATGTTTAAAACTCGAGAATCTGAAAATGGATTAGTCATTTTATCTTGATCAAACTCGGCTTTTTCAGCTTCGGACAACTTGTCAAAGGCCTTTTTTTGTTTTTCCAAATTGGCCATTACTTTTTCTTTGCCCCGCAAATCAGCCAAAATACCCATTTGAATTGCTAAATTGAATATGTCTTGTATTCGCATAAATTTTAGATAGCCTAGACCCGACTTCCAAAAATCTTGAGTTCCCAGTTTTGGGGAGGTCGAGTCTCGGCTGGCTTAATAGTAATAACATACCAAATTTTAAGCAAAAAGGCAAACAAAAAGCCGAGTATTAGAATCACCTCCCTTCGGCTTTTGATAAAAACTAATAACCCATTTCACTCTTTACCTTATTTCCCTAATATTTGCAATGCTTTTTTTATTCTTATTTGCGTTTCTTTTATATCTTTTGGCAGTTCTAAAATAGCTTTTTTAGCTTGCTCTTTGCTAAAACCAAGTTTTATTAAGACCAAATAGACCTCATCGCCTTCTAGTAAATCCTTTTCTTTTTTAGACAAATTAGACAAGCTTTTTATTTTTCCAGTTAGCTCTAAAATTATTTTCTGGGCCCTTTTTTCACCAATGCCAGAAATGCCGTCTAGAAAATTTAAATTGCCTTTGTCCATCAAGGCTTTAATCTTTTCTAAGGACCCAATTGAAGAAATTTCTAAAGACGCTTTTGGCCCAGCCCCCTGGATATTGCGAATAACTTTAAAAAGCTCCAGTTCCTCAAATGTTAAAAAACCATAAACCCGCATCATTCTTTCATTGGCTTCTAAATAACAAAAACATTTAAAATCGCTTCCTTGCTCGGGCGCTTTATTCATTGAGATTTGGGATAAAAAAACCTCATAACCAATCCCCGAAACGTCTAAAATCACAAAATTGTCCGCTTTTTTAATAATTTTCCCTGAAAGATATGCTATCATAGTAAAGAATTAACTTGGTTATTTTTAGCATAACACAATTTATGAAGTTTGAGTTAGTTTCAAAATTTAAGCCAGCCGGGGATCAACCGCAGGCGATCACTCAATTAGTAAAAAATATAAAAGCTGGGGTTTCTGACCAAGTGCTTTTGGGTGTAACGGGCTCCGGGAAAACATTTACATTAGCCAATGTAATTGCAAAAACCCAAAGACCAGCACTCATAGTTTCTCATAACAAAACGCTCGCCGCCCAGCTATATCAAGAATTTAAGGATTTTTTTCCAAATAATGCTGTCCATTATTTTGTTTCTTATTACGATTATTTCCAGCCCGAGGCTTATCTGCCAGCCACCGACACCTATATTGAAAAAGATGCCAAAATAAACGAAGAAATTGACCGCATGAGACACGCGGCCACTCAAGACCTCATAAGCCGAAAAGACGTAATTGTAGTGGCTTCTGTTTCTTGTATTTATAATGTTGGCTCGCCCGAGGAATATCAAAAAACCGCCTTAGAGATTAAGCAGAGCCAAAAAATAAAACGGCAGGACTTTTTACATGATTTGATTGCCTTACAATACCAAAGAAACGATATTGAGTTTAAACCCGGAACTTTCAGGGTTAGGGGTGAAATAATTGAAATCTATTTGGTTACAGGTGATAAAATTATTAAAGTAGAATTTCTTGGGGATAGTATTGAATCCATAAAAGAGCAAGGGAACTCAAAGGCGCCAAGTCGCTTTGAGGGACGAAGCCACTCGGCGCCTTCCGAGCTCCGAGATTCGGTTAGGATTTTCCCAGGAAAATTTTGGGTGTCAGAAGAATCAAAGCAAAAAATAGCCATTGCTAATGTCCAAAAAGATTTAGAAATTAGATTGGTTGAATTAAAAAAACAAAACAAAACATTAGAAGCGCATAGGTTATCTCAGCGGACAAATTATGATTTAGAAATGATTCAAGAAACTGGCTATTGCCATGGCATTGAAAATTATTCAAGATATTTTGAATTCAGAGAGGCTGACTCTGCCCCCTCTTCTTTGCTTGAATACTTCCCAGAAAACTTTTTAGTTTTAATAGATGAGTCCCACATAACTATTCCCCAATTAAATGCTATGTACAATACTGACAAAGCCCGAAAAAATGTTTTAATTGATTATGGGTTTCGCCTGCCTTCGTGTTTAGACAATAGGCCTCTAAAATTCGCAGAGTTTGAAAAAAAAGCCAAACAAACAATATGTGTTTCAGCCACTCCCGGGCTATACGAAATAAACAAAGTTAAGGGGCTCTGGAAGGAACCGAGTCGCTTCGAGGGACGAAGCCACTCGGTTCCTTTACTCGTGGAGCAATTAGTGAGACCGACGGGTTTACTAGAGCCAGAAATAGAAATCAGGCCTAGCCAAGGGCAAACCAAAAATTTAGTAGAAGAAATCAAAAAAACAATTAAAAAAAATCAACGGATTTTAGCCATTACTTTAACTAAAAGAATGGCTGAAGAATTATCGGACTATTTAAAAAACCAAAACATTAAAGCCCAGTATTTGCATTCAGAAATTAAAACCTTAGAGCGCCCAGAAATTTTAAATAAATTAAGAAGAGGAGATTTTGATGTTGTTATTGGTATCAATCTTTTAAGGGAAGGACTTGATTTGCCCGAAGTTGGCCTGGTGGCCATATTAGATGCTGACAAAGAAGGTTTCCTGCGAAATGAAACCACGCTTATTCAAACAATGGGCCGGGCCTCAAGAAATATTGCGGGAAGAGTTATATTATACGCCAACAAAACAACTGGCTCAATGAAATCTGCTATTAGAGAAATTGACCGCAGGCGAAAAATCCAGGAAAGATACAACAGGGAAAATAATATAACTCCAAAAGCTATTATAAAATCAATTAAGGATAGCCAGGCCCAAGAGAAAGAAAACCAAATAGAAATTGAGTTTACTGGCATTACTGATATAAAAATTCTAACCCAAGAAATGAAATTAGCGGCTGATAATTTGGACTTTGAGCGGGCAGTCCAGTTGAGGGACTTGATAAAAAAATTAAAAAATGGTAAAAACAAGTAAAGCAAGGTTATGCCCAGCATGTGATTTACCAAAATCATGCTTGGCGCTTTGTTAAATCATATGGCAATTAAAGAATCAGCAAAAAAGGCCTTACGACAAAGCGAAAGGCGCAATATAATGAATTCTCAAAGAAAGAAAAAAGTTAAGAACCTCATTAAAGAGGTTAAGATTTTGGTTGAGCAGAAAAAAACTGAGGAGGCAAAAAAGCTTTTGCCTCAAATTTATAAGGCCCTAGATAAAACAGCCAAAAAAGATACTATTAAAAAAAATACCGCCTCAAGAAAAAAATCACGAATCACTAAAATGATAAACAAGACAGGAGTTAAATAGATAGAACCAAAGATTCTATAATTTTTTCCGGACTCATGAGCCCGGTTTTTATTTTTAAATCAGCCACAAAAATATTTTGCAAAGATAGCTTTAACTGCTCAATAGAAATATTCTTAACCGTATCAGTTGATTTTTTAAAAACATAAGGGTGCATGCCAAGCTCCTTTAATGAAAACTCTTTATTATTCTGCGCTATTTTAACCATTAATAAATTTCTCATTTGATAAGCCATCATTGATAAAAGATAAAACAAGCTTTCCCCAGAACCAATAAATTTTTGCAAGACCCTCAAGGCCTCTTTTTTATTTCTCAACACGAGGGCGTCGATAGTTTTAAAAATTTCAACTTCTATGTTTGGTTTAACTAAAAGGAAAATTTCTTTTTCTGTGATTTCTTTTTTAAAACAAGACAATTTTTGAATTTCGTTTGATAGAAGCCACAAATTATTTCCGGTTTGGCTTAGGAGATCTTTTAATGCTTTCTCTGTAATATTAGAGCCAAATTGAACAAAAAGCTTGTTCGCAAAAACCCGAAGCTTTTCTCCAGTTAAAATAGGAAACTCCTGCGCTTTTCCGTTTTCTTTTAAAAATACAAAAAAAGAGTCTGTTGGCTTAATTTCTTTCTTTTCAATGAAAATTAAAATATGTTCCAAGTAAGAAATCTCTTTGGCTTTCTTTGGGAAAGATCTTTTAAATCCTGTGTTTAAAAAAGCGTTTTCAACAACCAAAAGCTTTCTTGAAATAAATAAAGAGCTTTGATTTAAATAGTTCCAAAAAAAATTTTCATCTTTTTCTTGCAAATCTATTTTTTCGAAACTCAAAGAACTGCCATATTTAGCAAAGTATTCATTAGTAATCTCGTGTAATTTTTGGCTCAAACGATAATCGTCAGGGCCATATAATAAATAAATCATAGTTGGCAGTGAGGACAAAAGTAAGTGCTTCTACCAGATAACATTATTTTTTTTATTTTGAATCCGCAAGTATGGCACTTTTCTTTTTGATAAACCTTATGATATTTTTCATAACCTCCTTTTTTACCAGTGGTGTCAACATAATCCCTCACTGAAGATCCCCCTACTTTTATAGCTTTTAGCAAAATATCCTTCATAGTTGTAAATATTTTTTTTATTTCCTCCTCTTTCAGTGTTTTAATAAAGCGGTCGGGCCTCACCTTTGAGGCAAATAAAATTTCGCAAGCATAAATATTGCCAATACCAACAATAATTGACTGGTCCATTAACAATACTTTTATCTTTGAATTTAGCTTTGCCTTTATAATAGCCTTGAACGCCTTTTGGTCTATTTCAAGCGGTTCTGGCCCTAATTTTCTTTCAATATTTAAAAGCTCCTGATTGCTTATTATTTTAAACCAACCAAATTTTCTTGCATCATTAAAAATTATTTTTGTTTTGTCGCTAAAAATAAAAACCTTCCTAGTGTATCTTGAAGGTTCGCCATCTACTATCAGTTGACCTGTAAGTTTTAAATGAAACGCTAAGTTTGTTTTATCTTCAAATTCAATTATTAATATCTTTCCCCTTCTTCTTACTCCGATAATTTTCTGACCATCTAGTTTTTTGCCAACAATCTTTCCAAGCAATTGCCTCTTGATTGTTTCTACTTCGGGTAACTCGGGCATACTACTTTTTTTCTAATGTCTGATTAATTTTTTCTATTATTTCATTTGGCGTAAAATGGGCTTTTACTAGATAATCAGCAGCCCCAAGCCCCATCCCTTTGTCTATATCATCTTTTTGGCCCAGATTGGAAAGGATAATAACAGGAATTTCCTTTATGCTTTCATTTTCTTCAATTCTCGTTAAAACTTCAAAGCCATTAATGCCCGGCAAAATTAAATCAAGTAATATAATGTCTGGACTTTCTTTTCCAGCTAAATCCAAACCAATTTCTCCATCAATCGCCAAAACAGTTTCAAAACCTTCTGATTGCAACTTTCTATTGATAAGTTCTCTTAAAAATTTATCGTCTTCAACTATTAAAACTTTTGGCATATTTTTATGTTTTAACCTATTTTATTTTTAATTTTTTGAATAATTTCTTGGGGGTCAAAATCTGTTTTAATTACCCAGTCATCAACCCCTAATTCTTTTGCCCTGTCAATCTCAACTGGCTGGCCAGAATTAGAAATAATAATAATTGGCACATTTTTAAGCATTTCGCTCTGCTTCATTTCTAAAATAACATCAAAACCATTTTTTTCTGGCATAATAACATCAGTTAAGACAAGATCGGGGATCTCTTTTTCTATCATCAACATACCCTCTCTACCATTTTCAGCTGTTTTTACTTCATACCCCTCCCGCGCAAGTTTCTTTGATAATATCTCCGAAATAATTAGCTCATCTTCAAGAATTAAAATTTTTTTCATACACAATTTTATAATATCATTTTAAATTTTTGCGAGCAATACCATCTATTGGTAATGTGAGATAAAAAGTGGTTCCCTTACCCTCAACAGACTCAAACCAAATTTTTCCACCGTGCGACTCAATAATATTCTTAGAAATAAAAAGCCCCAAACCTGTTCCTTCAGTTTCGGTTTTCAGGGCATTGCTTGACCTAAAAAAACGAGAAAAAACTCTTTCGTGCTGTTCTTTTGGAATGCCGATTCCAGTGTCTTGAACCTTGATCAAAAATCTTTTTTGGTCAATATCATATGCTCCAGATAGCGTTATCTCTCCATTTTTAGTGTAATTTACAGCATTCTCCAATAAATTTTTTATCGCCAGCACAATCTTCTCTTTATCAACATTCACGCTAGGCGCATTTTTATCTGGCAAAATTAAACTAAACTTCAAATTCTTTTTTGCGATCGCATCTGCTTCTGATTTTATAACTTCTTGCAACAACTCAATAACATCGCATTTCTCTATTTTCTGCAAAAATTTACCCTCTTCAATTCTTGTGACATTTAAAAGATCGTTTACTAAGTTTATCATTCTTTCATTGCTATCATAGGTTTTCTGTAGAAATTCAGATTGAACCTCAGACACATGTCCAATGTCGCCATCCAAAAACATTCGTAAAGTCCATTTAATAGCCGAAAGAGGCGTTCTTAATTGATGGGCGGCTATGGCTACAAACTCGGTTTTGAGCCGCTCAACAGATTTTTCTCGGGTAATGTCATGCAAAATTAACAAAGTTCCCAACTTTTGTTTTTCAAGGTCTACGGAAACAGTGCTTACTTCCAAAACTAAATCGTTGTCCAAAGTTAATTCTTCTCTGGTTTTGCTTATTATTTTTAGACCGTTGCCTATTAAGCTAACTAAACTTTTTAAATTCTCAAAACTATTTAACTCTTCCACTGATTTGCCGAAAATATCCTCATACTTAATATTAAAAAAATCTTGCGCTTTAATATTAACCAAAGAAAGCTTATTTTTGCTGTCAAAAAATAAAACTCCATCGGAAAAGTTTGCAATTAAGGCCAACGTTTTATTTTTTTCTTCTTCGGCCGATATTCTTGATTCTTCAACGTCTTCCAAGATATTCAACAAGGCTCGTTTTGATTCTTCTAATTCCTTAGTTCTTTCTTCTATCTCTCGAAATTCATTTTCTCTTTTTTCCCTTGTTTGATTTAGCTCAAGATCCCTTCTAATTAAAAGTTTGGCAATGTGGTCTAATTCCTTTAGCTCTGCCTCTCTTTTTTCTTTAATTTCCGACAACTCAAAATCTTTCCCCACCAACATTTTGACAGTGCGGTCTAGATCATTAATTATTTCTTGTAATTCTTCCTTCTTTTGCATTTTAGTTTATTCTCCCAAGACCAATAAGGCCATTGTTTCATTGTGAAAGGCTGATCGACAGGCAGAACCTAATGTCCCTCCCAATGGAGCTAATTCTCCGTAAGTATAAAAACCAATCAAAGGAATGTCTTTTCCTAAAACATTTTGAATGGCTATAATTTCCTTGTCAACTTTCAATCCTAAAAGTTTGTGACGAGCTATGCAATTAAAAACGAAAATAGCTTTGGGCGAGGCCTCTTTGAGTTGAGATAGAGCATTTTGAGCGGCTTCTTTGGCAGCTGTGATGGCTTTCTCGGAATCACCCATCATTAAACGAATTTCTGACCCTTCGGGAATTTCCGCAGCGCAAGTTATTTCTCCTTTTTCGTTGGCAATAATGACATCGCGGAGTAAAAGCTCGGGGCTAGCTTGAACGCTTAATCCCAATGGATATGTGTAGGCTATTCTGGCAATCGGTTCTTTGGTCAAATCCTCGGCTTTTTTGCCAAAATAATCCTCATAAATAGAAAGGGCTGGCCGATTGTCAATTTCAATTAACTTTCCGCCTTGCGATTTGGTTGCTTTCATGGGAAGACCAATCGGTTCCCAACCATGACGCACTCCAACCCCAAAAGTAAAGTCCCCCGATAAACCTACGCCCACTACACTATTTGTTAGAATCTGATCGTTGTAGTATTGGTATGTTTTTTTAAAAAGAAAGTCATCCCCAGCCGAGCCCCCCATAATTGGAAAGTTTTCTCCCAATATTGATTGAGCCCCTCGAACAGCCGCGGCTCCATTTTCTGCTAAGCCATCTAAAAACATAAGAAATAACGAAAATGGTTTTTTAGCTTTTTTCTTTGCTTCTTGGGCCACTTCTTTCCCAGCTTCATAAGAATTTTTATCAGCGCCATTGCCAACTCCAATAGCAAACTCCATATTAGGAGCTTGTAAAGCCATTACCGCCACGCTTCTTGAAGTTGGCCCCAAGGTGGTAATTTCCCCTGCATCTGAACATCCAACTAATGGAATTTCTTTTGAAACAGATTTTACCCCATCAATTACCTCTTTTTGTTCATAGGCGACAGAAGAAAAGACGATAATTAAGTCGGCCTTTCCTCCTGCTTCTCCAATGGCTTTTTGGCAAGCTTCTTCTCCTGCCTCAACAGCGCTAATATTGTTACTTCTACTAACACCTGCTTTAATCATAAATTTTATTTTTTATTTAATTTTCTCGACCTTTCAATTTCTCTTCTAATTTTTTAATCTCTTCTTGGCTTATTTCAAGCGCCTCTTTTAATTCTACCATTTTTAACTCTCTGCCAATGGCAATTTTTTGAAATTGTTGCAAATTAGCAACCTTCTCTTGTAATTCATTTTCTGTTTCTTTTATTAAAGTAACATCAACAAATGAAAAAAGGTAGGAAAAAACTTCTTTATTTTCGTCTTCTTGGGCAATAGCTGAAATAAAAGCTAAAATTTTATTTCCATTCCCCTCCCTAAGGGCTACTTCAATATTTGAAACCTTTTTTTTGACGCTTAAATCAGCGAGAAATATTTCAAAATTATTTTTGTCAAAAGATATTTTTTTTAAAGTTTCTCCAATAAGCTCGCCTTTTTTATAACCAAAAAGGGTATCAAAACTTTTTCCAGTTTCTAAAATAATAAAAATAGGGCTTGTCGCGCAGACAGGAATAGGTAAAATTTCCCAAAAATTCTTAATAACTTTCTCTAAAACAATTATATCCTCTATCAGCTCTTTTTCTCTTTTACTGCAAAGATTATTTTTTGCTTCCATAAAAATAAAATTATTTGCTCCAGCTTAATTGATAAGCTTCATACGGTGTGTCATTGCGAAAAGAACACTCAATTTCTTTAGCCGTAACTATTGAATCCTCGGGGCGAGTAAGCTTGGTT
>Ga0210057_1004122_pt1 | contig 19587 bp, 21 predicted proteins | sample CryGeyCG2114_010_2_FD_183968 | JGI IMG/M metagenome (GOLD analysis project Ga0210057, IMG submission 183968) | Groundwater microbial communities from aquifer - Crystal Geyser CG10_big_fil_rev_8/21/14_0.10 (SPAdes) (version 2) | ecosystem: Environmental > Aquatic > Deep subsurface > Groundwater ...
GGATAATCATTCCAATTTGAATCAAGCTTATTTTTCCTGTATTCTAGGGTTTATTGCCGGATCGTCTAATGGTAGGACATCGCCCTCTGGAGGCGAGTATCTTGGTTCGAGTCCAAGTCCGGCAGCAAGTTTGGACTAAGCACGTATGAGGGTTCCATTTGCGTTGCAGTGGAGCCCTTTTGCGTTGATTCGAACGCATTAATAGCAACAACGGACTCTTCTTTGACGTTTTTGATGGCGAAAAGCAAATCATCGGCTTGAATGCTTATCTTTTTGTCCCTAAGCGTGTAGTTCGAACCGAGCGTGGCAAACACCTCTTTGCGCACATGAAGATCCTCTGACTTGTCTGCATTAAAGCGTTCGCAAGCAGTCTCTGCAAAATTAAAACCACGCTCTGCAACCTCCATCCAATTCTCGATGCGTTTATCTGTATCGCCAAGCAAAGCGTAGACGCGAGTCTTCTCAGCAAGTAGTACCGTTTTCTTTCTGCGGTATTCATCCTCGTCAATTTCTTTGCCAGCTCGCATATCGATGAGGTTGTCTATCTTCTCTACAACAGCATCGTAGTCTTTGCGCTGTACTTTCATAATCACTTCGCGATCAGCAGACTCATTCGCATTTTGTCGTTTGAGCACATCCAAAGCCCAGCCCTTAAACTTTGGCGAGATCTCGAGTTGCGCCAATTCCTTTTCTAGCTGGCGTTCAAGATCATCTTGGTTTATGCAGCCCTGCGTACAATCTGGGTTCGTTCGCTTGGCACAGTGGTAAAACACATAGTCTCTGGTGACAGGGTTTTTCATATTCTCCATATCAGTACCGCACTTCGGACAATCAGTCCGGTGAGCATAAGAGAATTTATGTTTGCAGTTTGAGCATACGCAGTGGTGCTTTTCTTCTGCCGTAACGGAGCCACCGCATTCACCGCACCGAATAGGGCCACGATAGACGAATTCACGCGTGTGAGGGCGCGGTCGTCCCTTCCGGCCAAGTAGAATCTGCACACGATCAAACTCCTCACGTGTGATCATTGGGATGTGAGTGCCTTTATAGTGATTGTTACTCCCAATTGGAAACTCGAATTCGCCACAATAGAAAGGCCGTACAAGAATGTAATAGGTCAAGCTCTTGGTGAGTTTTTTACCACCTGATCCGTTCTTTCGTTTCGGTGTACGCAGACCCATGTCGTCGTTGACTATATCCATTATTTTAGCGACAGAGTAATTGCCAGTGAGCATAAGCGCCCACATTTTTCTAATGATATGAAAACGTTCGGGATCAGGGATGATACTTTTCTGTCCTTTCTCGTTGGTAAAGTTTTTATATCCCAGCGGTGCTGGTCCAGAACGACCTCCATCAACTGCTTTATTTTTTAAGCCACGCACCACATCGACGCCCTTAGTATCGTTCTCCAGCTTGCCCTGAATGCAAAAGAGGGCAAGCATAAACTTATCCTGTGGCGTGTTGCGGAATGTTTGGCTCGGCGTACGGACTTCCCAAAGTTTCTTACGATCCATGAGGTCTACAACCTGTGCCGCATCAATCGCATTACGTGAGATACGATTTGGACTCCATACAAACAATGAATTAACCTTGCCTCGCTCTATTTGGTCGAGGAGGTTATTGAATACAGGTCGTTGTCCGGCATTCTTTGCTGAGTGTGCTTCCGAAAAGTTAAATTCTTCAGACACAACAATATTGTCACGACCGGCAAGGTCGTTGAGTTCACGGTCCTGTGACTCTAGTGATGCGACCTGTTTGTCATCGGCTTCGCTAGATTTGCGCCGGTATTTGCCCCACTTGTGTTGTTGTTTGTTCTTTTCCATACATTCGTTATTAGTAATTATGCCTTATCTCATTCTTAGTACTGGGGACAGCTTTCGTCAGAAAGGTATCTCCTCGCTTTTTATATCGTCCACATCGTCCTTATCGTCCAACGCGATTTCAGGGTCGGTGTTGACGCTCTGGACGCTATTTTCAGAGAGCTTGCTGATAGTGATAGTTCTTATGCCGTTCTCCTTCCTGTAGGCTATTTCAATACCCAGCTTTCGAAGGTTAGGTTTGAGCTCATTTAGCCGTCGCGTCAGTACTTGCGGCTGTTTTGGCAACTGTTGTGCGCTCATCCTTTCTCTCTTGTTACTCTGATCGCTACTCCAACCATCAACGTCGAGGAAACTCAATTCACTGAGAAGATCTCTAGCCGTGCCAGTCCACTCCGTCCTATCTTGCATAAAGGTAAGAAGGGCTGCCGCCTCGACGCTCTGAACAAGTGCCTCCTCGCTCTGCTCACGGATTTTTGAGTCGTACACTTCCAGAAACTCTTCCTTGGTGTGTCCGAGCGCTTCAGCTATCGCTGCACCCCACAGTGCGAAGTCCGCCATGCGAGGCAAGTCTTTGATTGTGATGTTTGGACGTATCACCATCGCTTTTGCAACTACATCAAGTATCGCGCCGAAGATTTTCGGACGCTCTCTTTCAAAACCAGCATAGATCTCCCGTTCATCTCTTCGTTTTCCTTCTTCCACAGGCTTTAACTCAAAGAGCAAACTACGCTCAAGTAGATCTGCTTTGATGGCAGATATGTTGATCCCATTGATTCCAATATTCAGTTGAAAGTTGAAGATGAAATCCTCGCCGTTCGTGTACAATTCTCGCTCACCACTGCTTCCACCAGTTACACCGATGCACAAAACCGTGGAAATGGCATCGCTAATTCCATCGACATTTTCGTAGAAGATCAGATGATGTCGAAATAGTTGCAATTTTATTTCTCGGTCACTTTTAGGCATGTGCACCAATTCAAGTCGCGAAGGGTCCACCAGTCTTCGTAGAATTCTCGACAGGGTGGATTTTGCCGATCCTTGTTGCCCGTGAATGTAGAGAAGCACGTGCGGGAAGTCGGGAATAAAACAGGCGACGAGATAGACGAGCAACAACAACTGATGAGCCGGGTCGGTAACGTTCACAAACTGGAACAGATCCCGTATGTCGCCACCGCGCTCTGGGTCAACTTGTGCTGATTGATGTGAACTACGACGGAAGATGGTTGGAGGTTCCACAACGATATCCCAACCTTCAGGAGTAATACGTATCGCCCTATTTTTGTCGTCGGCCAGATCGTACCAGATAGTCTCGCCGTCTCGTGCCACTCGATTGTGGAGCTTGTGCTCTTCTCCCTTGAAAATAGCTCTACTCTCGATGGTGTGTATCGCCATAGAGAGATTTTTTGATTCAGCTATCTCACCGTAGCGTTCGAAGTAGGTATGCGAGAGCCATTGCTTGAATTTCTTACCACCACAGGCCATAACAGCTTTGTGATCACCTATGACCACTCGAGCACACCCGTTACCATACTCATCACGAAAGAGTTCCACAGCGTGGTTGGAGGTGGCAAGCTCCATGAGTAAAACTTTCTGCGGGGCTTCTTTCTCCTCAGTTTCTGATGGATCGTCTCGTCTTTCCTCCTCGGTAGTCATGATCGATTCGTAGACATGCCGGAGTTCCTTTTCTTCCATGGGAGGTTTACAGTGAGCACCATTCCATTTTTGGAGACGAGGCCATGCAACAGACTCCCACTTTTCGCTATCCTTAATGGTCCGAAGAAGACCACCAGCTATAGAAGCGGCAACCCCATTGCGCCTCCCTTCAGGGCAGTCCTGATGGAGGAGAGTTCGCCAATCTTCTTTTGTCTTTTCGCCTCCTTGTATTTTCTGCAGTAGCCAATCAGGCATATCAGCAATGCCATCTTCCGGCGGCACTATCCACTCATAGGAACCACCGCTATCTTTGCCGTTCTTGTCTTTGTATGCCGTCACAGAAGGTGCAAGGACAACAAATCCACCTTTCCCGCGTATATCTACGCCCTCACCAAACAATTGACCTTCTGAATTTGGGATATCAACAGTTGGCTGTTTGAAGAAGAAGTGCTCGCCGCCATTTCCGGTTCGCGCCGCAGCTGTTAACGGGAGGTTGTATCCCAACTCGCGAAGTCTTTTAAAGTTCCAGCCGTGCTTAATGTCGAGATCAAGCACTACAAGTCCCGACAAAGCACCGGTGGCGACACCGAGATTCATATTTGGGTATCGCACAAACCACTCCTGTATTTCTTTCGCCGTCGCCCGTTCCGTTTGGTACTTCTTCCACGCAAAGAGAGGACGCTTGTCTTTGCCGACGGGAAATACAGACCACCCTAAAGCCCTATACTCAAGAGCTTTCTTTAGTATTTCGTTGTTTGTTGTCATACTTTTTTCAACCGCTTATACTCTTCAGTAATTTCGCAGATATGTTCCATCGTGCAATCTATCGGCTGGATGTTGGTAGCAGACAGAATCTCGACCCCCATCGCATGTAGATCGATTTTGCATCTTAGATATTCGGACGTGTTAGTACCCAGATGATCCCTTCCGACAACTATCAGTGCTTCCACTTTGTTTTTAGGATCCCTACAGTAATCAAGCGCCTTATTGAATCCAGCGCTTTCTAAGATGCTCTCTTCTGTAACATATTCTCCATCGTCACAGAATGTATCGACAATCTCGACATTGGTTTGGTCGGCGAATGTTCGGCATAGTGTTTCGTGAGCGAGCATGCGGTCAGTCCAATGGTTGGGGCGGAGATAGATTATCCCTCGTGCCCACGGTGAAGCGGTCTTTTCTGATGATCGCTCGACCACCTTCTTTTTTTTGTTTATTTTCTTCATATATTTTATTGATTAAGCATTAATGTTTTTCTCATCTCCTTTAAGCACCACGCGTAAAAGGCGCACGAGACGGAGACCCTTCTCGAGCGCCTGATCCTTTGTGAGTTCAATGCCAAACTCAGCCTTAAAGAGTCGCTGGTATTCAGTGATTTCTTTGTCGGTAAGAGAGGCTCCTGTTGTGCGTGGTGTATCGACCATGCACTAAGTAAGAAACAACCCACCAGCTACTTTCGTAGTCGGTGGGTTATGAAAACAAGAGTTTTCTTTTTAAGCCCTTATTTGCTAGTTATTTTCTTGGTCCTGGTGGGTTTTGCCACTCTTGCAAAACCTACTGTGGGAACTCCTCGACTGATACGCAATATCGCATTCCAAAGAGTATGCCCCCAGATAACACCAATGATGTTTGGCCAGTCGCCTATGCGCTTAAGCCTGCGTTCGCAACCCTTATATAAAGTTTCGTTGATCTCCTTCAAATGCTCCTTAATCTGCTCAGGCGACTGTTTGCCTTGCGTACGCATATCCTTAACGCGGCGGTTCAATTCCCCAAGAACGTACTCGACACTCTGAAATGAGCCCCATCTCTCAGCAAGGATTGCGAATAACTCCCCATTAAATGATCCTTGCCTGCCAGCCCGTATAAGCTGTTTTTGTCCCGGGAGACTCAAACACCAAAAACCATCGTGCTCACTAACCGATGGCTTCTTTGCCGAACGCCCAACACGTGGAAATGTCTTTGGGTTTATACGCACAGGATAGAAATCTCGCTTCACTCGAGTACTGTTCTCATTTAAGGGAAGGACCCCTATCTTTCCTTTGTGCTCCTTTTCAATCTCAAGAAAGGTATCGCCGAGCTCACCCAGTGTCATCTTTAGGGACCTCGGAAACTCATCGAGATACACGCGAATAGTTATATTGTGCTTTGGAGACCCGCCGTAGAATCGGCTGGTTCGGTTGTATTTTCGCTGCAATACCTCAATAACAGCTCTATTTTTCATCTCACCATTAACCATCCCTAAACATTACAGCAAATCCCACCCGAATGGTAATTAATTTATTTTTTCTCTGTCCTCGACCTCAAGTAGGGTAAATCGTCCCGATAAAAAGGGATGCTTAATTAATTGAATTAATTCGAATTAATTGGTGGCGGTGGCATGTGAGAGAGAACCTGTATCTTCTGACGCTCGTTGAAATAGCCGCGAAAACTATGCTTCGGATAGAACTTTAGTACTTCAAAACCATCAATAACGCATTGCGATCTCCCGACCAGTGCTGGACGACTTTTTTGTCTCACAAGCGCAAAATCACCCAATGTAGGGAGACGGATGAATTTATGCTTACGCAACTCATCTACAATTATATAAACCATGCTCAAGTAGACACTACCGGCCACTTCAGGATCGATGTAATTAGAGTGCTCTGAAAGAAGCCTGTAGAAGCGTTCATTGCCCAATAGCTCCTTCTTCCGCAAATGCTTTGTAGGTGGTGTCCATGCCATATCTCATATCTTACCTGAGTCCCTGTAGACAGAGACTCACCCTTGCAAAAAATTGCAAGGATTTTTTGTGACCATTGATATTCAGCGTGGAAAAGGGACCCAATTCCTATTCATGGCCGCCCCGCGTCTGCACTGCCTCCGCTACCTCCTCACCTCGGCTGACCTCCCTTACCGAATGACCCCCCGGATACCCCCTCCCATTTCATAGCCCAAATACCTACGACTTCATTGGTATAGATAGAAGGAATTAATTAATTAAGCCAACTACCTTCATTAGCACGCACTCGTCGAGGCGTGTCTTTGGCATGCAATACAAGTTATGAAAAGCATTAAAGAGATCACTCTAACCTCCCCATATCGCGGGTCAGAAAAGACTTACGAGATGGTCAAGGAGCAAATCGAGGAGCGCTGGGGTGCAGCGTGTGCAGAGGATTTTGATCCCCACACCGACGCAATGCCGTTCAGCTCATGGCTAGCTCACGGATTCGTTGTGAAGAAGGGCCAGAAGGCTCTCAAGTCCATCACCTTTGTCGAAGTGAAGGACGAGAAAGACAACGTCGTGCGCAAGATAAAGCGTACGGTAAACCTCTTCCATAAGCGTCAGGTTGAGAAAGTCGCATGACCGGAAAGCGAATGACCGTAGTACGCGCCCCGAGTACTAACGGCAAGGCAATGATCCGCATCGTAAACAGCCTGCTCCCGCGAGCAGGCTTTTCGATAGGGACAGCCATAGAGGTCAGTTATCAGCCGGGCATTATCACCATTAAAAAGTTAAAGAAACATCATGAACGCAACAACATACAAAAATAGAATCCCGTCACCATTCCAAGTGAATAGAAAGTCATCGTACAGCCAGCCGAAAGAGACTACGAAAGATACCTTGCACGATGAGATGCAAAAACTACTGGGAACGTATAAGTTCAGCGCGACATTCGAGGAGGACCTGCAAACTGCCAGCACCTTCAATCAAATCCCCGGTATCGTGGCATTTATCTGCACCCTCAAATTAGGGGACAAGGTAATTGGCCAAGGCAGGGGGACGACCGCGATTAATCAGATCAATAGATTCATTGTGAGAAATATCAGCTTCGCATTCAACGCCAGTCTAGTGGACGCCGTGGTGCGGTCCACAAAGATACAGGATATGTTTCGTAAAGACGCGATTCCGCACCCGTGGACAGAAGTAAGCCCTGCCCCAGCGGTGGCAAATCAGGCACCAGATGTGGAGACATCGGATGTTGCAACGCCAAAACAGGTCGAGTATCTCAGGCAGTTGATAAACGTCAACTTCAGCGAAGATGATCGTGAAAACATGGAAGCTCAATTAACGGAGCTCACCAAGTCAGAGGCATCCGATATGATCAAATCGTTCCAGCGATAGCAAAGTACTGCTATGAAATATCGAATCTGGCTTTCAGAAGCGGAATTGCTTCCGGTGGAGATAGAAGCAGACACCGCGGAGGAAGCTCGAAGGAAAATTGAGGCACATATCTACCTCGGTACGCTTTGGGAGGAAACATCCATCGAGATGAGCGAAGGCTGTCTCGAAGTCCATAGCGTCGAGAGGGTCGAATAGATAAGTCTCCAACATTAAGGCGGTATCCATATTTACGGGTACCGCCTTTTTTGTTGGTCCATTTGTAATTAACGCTTTGTCAAGTTATAGTAAGTGATGTATATGGAGGAAAATCCGGACATTTTGACCCTTGAGCAAGCCAGCAAGCTCCTGAATTGCCACCCAAACACACTCCGTAATTGGGACAACAAAGGAATCCTGAAGGCTATTCGCTTTGGTACACGGAAGGATCGTCGATACAGGAAGAGCGACATCTTGAAACTGCTGAAGCAAAAATAATATGAGCCCAACAAAAAATAAAACTCAAGTCATCTCAAAACAGCGGGTTGCCGACCACGGCGAGGTGCTTACGGCTGAGCGAGAGGTTAACGCTATGCTCGATTTAGTTCACCACGAATTGGTACGCACTGACTCACGATTTCTAGAGCCTGCATGTGGCACTGGCAACTTCCTTATGCCTGTATATGAGAAAAAACTGGCGATCATAAAGAAACGCTACGGAAGGAGTCAGTTGGAGTTCGAGCGCTATGCGGTGGTGGCGACGGGGTCTATCTACGGTATCGACATATTGGAAGACAATGTGAAGCTCTGTTGCGAACGACTTTTCGCAGTATTCAACGAGCTTTATACGGCGCTCTATAAGAAAAAGAGTAAGGATGCCATGCGCGACGTGGTCCGCTTCATCCTTGAGCGCAATATTCTTTTGGGTGACGCTCTCTCGCTCAAGACAGTAGCCAAGCAACCAAAGCCCATAATCTTTTCTGAGTGGTCTCTCGTGCGCGGCAGCATGATAAAGAGACGTGATTTCTCATTTGAAGAGCTCATGCCGGGCAATAACGGAAATGTGGACTTGTTTCGTCAGGCCGAGATTTCTGATCTGGGCACGCCTGCATTCATACCCACACCGGTGAAAGAGTACCCACTGGCTCATTTCCTATCACTCGTATGAAAACTCAAACCAACTACAACCCAGACGTCCTATCGTGCCTCGCCAATCTTAGTAACGACGAGGTCTTTACGCCCCCATCCCTCGTGAATCAGATGCTCGACACTCTGCCGAGCGAGCTGTGGAAGGATAAAGATGCAAAGTTCCTCGACCCTGTGAGCAAGTCGGGAGTATTCCTGCGTGAAATTGCTCGACGACTTGTTGACGGTCTTGAAGATGAGATACCGGACCTGCAAGAGCGCATTGACCACATCTACAAGAATCAGCTATATGGCATTTGCATCACCGAGCTTACGGCACTCTTGTCGCGAAGAAGTGTCTACTGCTCAAAGACCGCAAACGGCAAGTATGCGATTGGGCGCGGCTTCAAAGACGAGCAAGGAAACATCATCTTCAATCGTACACAGCACAAATGGGAAGGTGGTAAGTGTGTGTACTGCAACGCCAGTCAGACGGAGTACGACCGTGGCGATTTATTAGAAACTCATGCGTATGAATTTATTCATACGGATGAGCCAGTTAAACTATTTAACAATATGAAATGGGACGTAATCGTAGGAAATCCACCATACCAGTTGAGTGATGGGGGTGGTTCTGGAACAAGTGCACGGCCGATCTACCAACTGTTCGTCAATCAAGCAAAAAAGCTGCAGCCGCGTTTTTTAACTATGATTATTCCTTCTCGGTGGTTTGCTGGCGGAAAGGGGTTACAGGACTTTAGAGCAGAGATGCTTAACGATGATCGTGTTCGCAAATTGGTTGATTTTGAAAATGCATCGGATGTATTTCCGGGCGTCGACATTGCAGGGGGTGTTTGTTATTTTCTTTGGAATCGTGATTCGCGCGGATCATGTGAAGTCGTGACAACTCACGAAGGCGAGCAGGTTGTGACAAATCGACCGTTGAATGAATTCGATACCTTTATTAGACACGGACAAGCAATTTCCATTGTTCGTAAAGCGACGAGGATCAAAGAAAACGGTGATAAAAAGCTCAATGAAGTTATCTCAGTAAGAAGGCCGTTCGGAATAGCATCAAATTACATACCGACACGCAAAGGCGTCCCTTGTTACTTCACGCAGAAAATTGGATTGAAATTTGCCAAAGAGTCGGACGTCACAGATGAAAACAACCTCTTATCTAAATGGAAACTTTTAATTCCATTCGCTCCGATCGCAGGACAGACAGATTTTTCGAAGCCTGTTGGTTTCTACTACGATGGAAACGTTAGGATAGCAAAGCCCGGTGAATGCTGTTCAGAATCATGGCTTGTGGCAGGTGCTTTTTCCACTAAAGCAGAGGTTCTTTCGTTCAAGTCATACCTTTTTACGAAAATAGTTAGATTCCTCTTGTTGCAAACTGTAATGTCACAAAATGTCACGAGACAAAACTTTTGCTATATACCCGACCTTGGTAAATACAAGGACGAGTATACAGATGAGTTTTTAGCGCAGCGATGGGGCATCACAAAGGATGAATGGGCATTCATTGATTCGAAGATCAAATAAATATATGAGCGACTTCTTCCCACAGCGTCCAGAGGCAAACCCGACCATATACGCCTACAGACTAAACGGCGTATCTACGCATGCCGGGATGCTGAAGGTTGGATATACAACGAGGAACTCACGCGATCGTGTGTCCGAACAACTAAAAACGAGCCGTGTTCAATACGAGATTGTTTTTGAGACTCCTGCGATGCGTAATGATGGTACAACGTTCACTGACTTTGAAGTCCATACATATCTAAAGAGACGAGGTTTTAAGAATGTTGAGGGCGAATGGTTTAAGTGCACCAAGCGCGACCTTGAGGCGGCAATGGTCTCTATTAAAAAAGGAATCAGGAACGAAGATAACCGCATACTCGTTTTTCCTATGCGTCCCGAACAGGCGGCAGCAGTTGAAAAGACTGCACAGTATTTTGAGAGCTTCAGAAAAGAAAATAAGAATCAGACTCCACACTTCCTTTGGAATGCAAAGATGCGATTCGGTAAGACGTTTGCGTCCTATCAACTTGCCAAGAAGATGGGGTGGAAGAAGATCCTCGTGCTTACCTTCAAGCCCGCGGTACAAAATGCGTGGGATGAAGATCTACAAACACATGTTGATTTCGAGGGCTGGCAGTTCATTGCGCGAAATGGTCTTACTTTTGAGAAGGCTGATAAAAAGAAGCCTTTTGTCTGCTTTGGTTCATTTCAGGACTACCTCGGCAAGAATACTTCTACCGGTGGCATAAAGACCAAAAACAAATGGGTGCACGACACCAAGTGGGATTGTGTCATTCTTGACGAGTATCACTATGGCGCGTGGCGTGAGAATGCAAAGGACCTCTTTGAGGCAGAGAGTAAGCGAGAGGAAGAGTTTGGCGAGGGTGAAGGCATCGAGTATTTCGATGAGAGTGAAATGCCTATCACCACGAATGCATACCTGTATCTTTCTGGTACCCCCTTTCGTGCTATTGCATCTGGTGAGTTCATCGAAGAACAGATCTTTAACTGGACCTACTCCGACGAACAGCGAGCCAAAGAAGGATGGAAGGCCGATCCTAATCCCTATGCCGCGTTGCCTCGCATGGTAATGCTCACTTACCAGCTTCCTGATTCTATACGCGAGATTGCGATGAAGGGTGAGTTTAATGAGTTTGATCTCAACCTATTCTTTTCTGCCGAAGGTGAGGGTGGACGAGCCAAATTCAAATACGAGGACGAGGTGCAAAAATGGCTAGACCTGATCCGCGGTTCCTTCTCTGAGACCACAATCGATAATCTCAAATTGGGTGCTAGGAAGCCACCGCTTCCATTTTCTCACGCGCCGTTGCTCAACGTGTTGTCACACACATTCTGGTTCTTGCCGAGTGTCGCATCCTGCCACGCGATGAAGAACTTGCTCAAGCAAAAGCAGAACAAGTTTTATCACGACTACGATGTTGTGGTGGCGGCAGGAACTGCGGCGGGTATTGGTGTTGCGGCACTTGGGCCCGTACAAGACGCTATGGAAGATCCATTGCATTCAAAGTCGATCACCTTGTCGTGTGGAAAGTTGACGACAGGTGTATCGGTAAAGCCATGGACAGGGATCTTTATGCTTCGCAACTCATCGAGCCCCGAGACGTACTTCCAAGCCGCATTCCGTGTACAGACACCGTGGACGGTTATGAATCCAGACAGCAAATCACCTAACAAGGAGGAGATTATCAAGCAAGAGTGCTACATATTCGACTTCGCTCCAGACCGCGCCCTCAGGCAGATTGCCGACTATAGCTGTCGTCTGAACGTGAACGACTCTAACCCTGAAAAGAAGGTGGAGGAGTTTATTCACTTCCTTCCTGTCCTCGCTTACGACGGCAGTGCAATGAAGCAGATAGATGCGGCTGGCATTCTTGATATGGCAATGAGCGGGACAACCGCAACCCTACTTGCACGACGCTGGGAGAGTGCGTTGCTGGTCAACGTTGATAACAGTACTTTGCAACGCCTCATGAGTAGTCAAGAAGCCATGGACGCTCTTATGAGCATAGAGGGTTTCCGTAGCTTGAATCAGGATATAGAGACGATCATCAATAAATCCGAAGCGGTTCAAAAGACGAAGAAGGAAGCGAATGATCGCAAGCTAACTGCGAAAGAGAAAAAGGAATTGACTGAAGACGAAAAAGAATTAAAGGGAAAACGAAAACAAATCCAAGAGAAACTGATCAAGTTCGCCACTCGCGTGCCGGTCTTTATGTATCTCACCGACTATCGCGAGAGAAGTCTGCGTGATGTTATTACCCAGCTTGAGCCGGGCTTGTTCAAAAAGGTCACGGGTCTTTCAGTGAAAGACTTCGAGTTGCTTGTGAGCCTCAACGTTTTTAACAGCGGACTTATGAACGATGCGGTGTACAAGTTTAAGCGTTACGAAGACGCGAGTTTGCAGTACACCGGCATCAACCGCCACGAAGGTGAAGACATTGGTCTCTACGACACCGTTATTAGCTCAAAGGAATATACCGAGACTTTTGAGGATAGTTCCACACAATAAATATTATGAAAGCCAGCGAAACAAAACTTCTCGATTTTCTTCACAGCTCACGGCAGTTTGCTATTCCTATCTATCAGCGAACCTATTCGTGGACAGAAAAGGAGTGTCGCCAACTCTGGGACGATATTGTTCGTGCTGGCTCTGATGATGCTATTTCGGTCCACTTCGTAGGATCTATCGTCTACATCGACAGGGCAGATGCGAACCTCACGTCATGGGAACCTTTACTGGTGATCGACGGACAACAGCGCCTAACATCCGTGTCACTTCTGTTGTCAGCTCTCGCACGTGCAGTCGAAGAAGCTGAGCCGTTTGATGGCTTCTCTCGCCGTAAGATTGAAAACTATTATCTCCTGAATCCGGAAGAAACTGGAGAGCGCCACTTTAAGCTATTACTTTCGCAAACAGACAAGGCTTCACTTACGGCTATCGTAGATAAACAAGAGTTACCAAAAGAACGTTCACTTCGCATTGAACAGAACTTCAATCTCTTTGAAGAGCTGGTTGCTAGCCGCAAGGACGACCTAGTGGCGGTGTGTAAGGGGCTCAATAAGCTCTTGATGGTGGACATCAAGCTCAAGCGAGGCGAAGACAACCCCCAGCTTATCTTCGAGAGCATGAACTCTCTTGGTAAGGAGTTGAGCCAGGCCGATTTGATCCGCAACTTTATCCTTATGGGGCTTGAGCCGGGACTGCAAACAAGGCTCTATGGGCAATTCTGGCGGCCTATGGAGGTTGATTTTGGGCAGGAGGCATATGGCACACACTTCGATGCATTCATGCGTCATTACCTCACTGTGAAGACAGGTGATATTCCTCGTTTGGATGATGTCTACGAGGCATTCAAGGAGTATTCCCAGTCTCCTGTTTCCGCTACTGCTGGTGTCGAGACATTGGTAAAAGATATTCGTGACTACGCAAAACATTTCTGCGCGATGGCATTAAATGCTGAACCTGATGCAGATCTCAATATGGCCTTTGACGACTTGCGCCAGTTGAAGGTGGATGTGGCGTACCCATTCCTCTTGGAGCTATACAACGACTACAAGGCCGGGCTTCTATCAAAAGATGATTTATTGATCGCCGTCCGATTGGTTGAGGCTTATGTATTCCGTCGTGCTATCTGTGCGATACCTACCAACTCAATGAACAAGACCTTCGCGACGTTCGCTAAAGCACTCAAGAAAGATAAGTACCTCGAAAGTATTAAGGCTCATTTCCTTAGCTTGCCATCGTATCGGCGCTTTCCTTCAGACGAGGAGTTCAATCGCGATCTACAAACTCGTGACCTCTACAATTTTCGCAGTCGAAGCTATTGGCTACGCCGCCTTGAGAATCATGATCGCAAAGAGCGTGTGATGGTTGATGAATTCACGATCGAGCACATACTCCCGCAGAACGAGAACCTCTCTCCGGAATGGCGCGAGACCTTAGGTACAGATTGGAAACGAATTCAAGATAATTGGCTCCATACTCTCGGCAACCTTACGCTTACCGCATATAATTCTGAGTTCAGTGACCGTCCTTTTGCCTATAAGCGCGACATGCCGGATGCACCCGAAAAGGGGTTGAAGCAGAGCCCGCTCAAACTCAATCAGGGACTCGCTGTGTTGAATGCATGGAATGAGGACACCATTAAGGCGCGTGCCGGGAAGCTCGCCACGCTTGCGGTAAGCGTATGGACAGCCCCAACTCTGCCCGCAGACGTTCTCGATTCCTATCGCCCTAAGGCAGACGTTGCAGTCGAATACACTATCGACGACCACCCATATCTTTCGAAAGGAAGTGAAATGTACGGAGACAGTGTGCGGGAATTATTTGAGGCTTTCCGCAAAGCGGTGCTCGCGCTTGACCCTTGTGTGACTGAAGAGTTCCTAAAAAGATATGTAGCGTACAAGGCGGAGACGAATTTTGTTGACGTGATACCTCAAGCTAAGCGACTACACATCGTGCTCAATATGAACTTCGCTGAGGTGAACGATCCGAAGGGATTATGCAAAGACCTTACTGGGGTTGGTCGCTGGGGAAACGGCAATGTCGGGGCTGGTCTGTCTAGTATGGACGAATTGCCATATGTCACTGGACTCGTACGCCAGTCTCTAGAACTACAACTCGGCAGCGAGGTTGAATAATTATGATATGTCCCTCACTGATAAAAAAGCGATCAAAGAACTCCAAGCAATCCTAAAAAAGGATTACGGGAAGGACGTGTCCGATGAGGAAGCCGCAGAGCTAGGCTATGACCTGCTCAAGCTAACTCGCGTAGCGTTGAATGCTCAGCTCCGCAAGAAAAAGGAGTCAAATAAAATATGAGCCAGTCCCTCAAGCGCGCTAATGAATACTTCAGGATAAGTGATTCTGCATATAAAAAGACAGGGGCTTTCAATCCCGTTATCGGGGTCGACAGTTTGTTTTTTGTAGACCCGTTGCTTCTCTCCAAAACGAAGATCCCTGAGTTTAAGAACGCACAAAAGGAAGTGCGCGACTATTTCACCGGTGTTATTACACTTATCAAAACCGGTAACGCCAGAGCGAGGGCACTTGCCCACAAGAAGCTTATCCTGCGCGAAGTCAAAGGTATCGGAATTGGCTATGGAAGCACTTCTGATGACGGCTCTGCTATTGGACCCGAGCTAGCACGGCGTCTACTAAGCACAGCCGAAGAACTCATCCAGATGGGTATCTCCGACCCCGCGATCTTTGAGGTCATGGGACTCTTTGAGGAGGACTTTGGGCCTGATCGGCTCAGCGATGGATTGATACAAATACTCTTGATCCGTGTTCTTCAATATTCAGAGCGAATCACAAAAGAGCTCGCTATTAGCTCTACCCACACGATAACGACGTATGAGCATAATTACGTTGTAGCCAAGCACCCACTGAAAGATGGCCCGCTCCTTTTCATTCCTGAGGGCATATTGCGAGATCTCCCGATCGCAAATAGTTTTGAAGAAATAAGTGTGGTTGCCTCATTCAACGAGGATCTGAGAAAGAAATTCAACTCCATCTTAGCCGCGTGTTTTGCCGGCGATACAAGGCCAAAGAAAGCAGACATCAAACGATACCTCCTAGAGACTAAGGACAGGATTAGAACGGTTGTTGATGCGTATCAAGCGTGTACTCCTCTAGCATACGATTTCGAGAAAGATCCCGCGGGGCTTCATTTGTGGCTAGAGAAGGCAAAGCAATTGGTAAGCGAGAACCCAATCTCACTTCCAACAAGTCCGAAGCAGTCTGACTTAGACGAAGTGGCCCAAAAAGTCATTGGTGCATTCAAGAAAGGTGTTGAATCAAAAGGATGGTGGAAGTCTCTTTATAACGAAGCCAAGGAGCCACTGAACGAAAGTCATGCGCGACACTTCTTCTATGCGACCGCTTTTTTATACTGCGAGTCGTCCGACGTAGACATCTCACCGGAATCCAACGCCGGACAAGGACCTGTCGATTTCAAATTAAGTCGGGGCGGTAAGAAAATAGTAGTTGAAGTGAAGCTAACATCTGGTCATGTGCGTCAGGGGTATGAAAAGCAAACACGCATTTATGAGGCAAGCGAAGACGCTCAGTCGAGTTATTTTGTCGTTGTTAAGGTCACTGAAGAAAGCAGGATACTCGAAGCGGTGCTAAAAATGGAAGAGGAGGAGGAAAAAGAAGGAAAGAAACACCCAACCGTTATAGTTGTCGATGGACGAGAGAAGCTTTCAGCCAGCAAGGCATAGATCATGACTCCGACCTCAACTCCACCGTTTTTTGGCCCCGACTTTGCGAAAGAACTCATTCCGTGGATGATCCAGCAGTTTGGTATCGCTACAGCAAAAGCATTCCGCATGTTCTGGGACATTGGAATAGGTTACCTTGCTCAACACTTGGTCGCGGTACTTGCCGGACTGTTTGTTATCTTTGTTGTTGCGCTCACTAGGGCGTTTGTGACCGGACGTTGGGCAATGCTTGGTAGCGTCGTCTATAACTACCTCTACATCGGTGCGCTATTTCTCATAGGGATAATCTGGGGTCCTGAAATATTCGCTAATGATTATTTCAAAATCGTCCTCGCCATTCTCTACGTCGTCTGCTTTATTCTCACAGGTCAGTTCCTGAGTAAGATTGGCGTTCGTCGCTTCTAGGTATGGATGATGTTGAAGATGAGGAGACTCGTCGATTAATGAAAGACCACGACGTTGACAAGGACACCGCAGAGAAAGCTCAAGAGCTCATTGAAGAGGGGCTCGATGAGGATGATGCAATTGAACTAGCCGACGAGGTTTGATGCAACAGTATCTCAGATACTACTTAACGAAGTAGCTCATTGGTTTCCCATAGAGCTTGGCAAATTGCTGGAGCCTAATAGTTTCCACTCGTAGTTCTCCAAGCTCGATCTTCGAGATCCACGATTGTGTGCAACCGAATTTCTTCGCCACTTGGGTCTGCGTAAGCCCCGCCTCTTCTCGTGCTCTCTTCAGCCGTTCGACAAAGACAGCACGTTGTTTGGTATGAATGGACGTTTTCATACCTATAATGCTGTATTCCGTAATGGATTATTCCAAAGTGGAATATTTATGCTAGACTTTATTTGTCATGCAATTTAGGCCTAGAAACATCTTTTTGCTCCTATTGGCTATTTTCCTCTTCTTTGTCGCCTATAAATACATAGCGACAGGTATTCAAGAGAATAAGGAAAAGGCTGTTATTCAGACACGAACAGAATCACAGCAGCCAACTGATTTTGAGCTCCAAAGTGAATGTTCCAAGTCAGCGGCTACATTTGTGAAAAATTATTATCCCGGTTCGGTTCACAACAACAATTATTCGTCTACCTATGGGGAGTGCCTCGTGCAGATAGTGACTCTTGAGAAAATTCCACAGGCCGTCGGATATTATTACTCCGCTAAAGTGATGGGCGTGAATTTTGGTCCAGCCGGAAAGGCATACGCTGAGATTAATATGACGGTTCCTGATGATCTTGAGGTCCTAGGCGTTCCCGATGTATGTGCTGGTATCAGAGGAATTCCTTGTTCAGTCTCCCTCTGTTATGTCACCAATGAGGCGTGTTCTGAGCATACGGGCTCTAAGTATTTTGATTTCAATCGTAAAATTAAAGCCACGTTTGGGTTTTAGTCTGGAGAGTTATGAAGCAAAAAGCCCCCCACATACTTATAGCGATTATTGCGGTGGTACTTGTTGCTAGCGCCACCTTTTTCACTCGCGGGTCTTTTTCAGGAACCCCCTCAGCGTCCGATGAGTCATTCAACAAAGGTGAGAAACCTTCGAGCGGAGAGATACGGCCGGTTTATTTCTATTCATATACGCTGGAGAGCACTGTTTCCGAGTGTCCCGCAGCAAATGGTATTGACTGGGACCTCGCCATCATAGCTTTAAGCTACTTCATGCAAGACGGAGCCGGAGCAAATCGTGGGGCGGACATGGGACCTGCAGAAATCCAGCGCAACTTTGCAGAGAATTGTGACCGTGATATGGGCATCTACAACGACATGATCACTAAAAATCCGCATCTACTCGAACGACCGAACAAAATAGAATATCCGTGAGGTATGCATGGTAAGAATAATTAATGAAAAAAGGAACATCAAAAACTGACGGACTCAAGCTCACGTATACCTACGAGGAGCCAAAGACAGAAGAGGAGCGTAACATACAAGAGAGCAACGTATCACGAGCATATGACATACTTTTCACCGAAACCATTAACCGACTCAGAGAGAAAGACCCTAAAGGAATCTGGAGAAATCTTTAGTGATGAGACCATTCAGAGTCTCTGCGATCTGGGGAACGTTTTATATGACATAAGACAAAGAATGATTTCGGAGGGTTGGAAGATAGATCACAAGCAAGGTATCTGGACATCGCCTGATGGCGTCTCGTACACCAAAGAGACCATGGGGCAGTATCACGAAGACCAGAAGAAGAAAGCCAAACGTTCTAAAGAGGTGTAAGAATTAGTGCATTCGCTCCGCTCGTATCTTCCGTATAGACTCTCTAGTATCCGCTGCACTTCTCTTGGCCTCATTACGTTTCCGCGATTTCCACACAGGATTAAACCGTTCGGCAGACGCAAGTTTTGGATTTTCTTTCTTCAAAAAGATGTAGTAATGGACTGAGCCACCAGTCGTGAGCACTGCGCGGGTAAGTAGTAAACCCTCTTTTATGAGTTTCTGCGCCCGTTGTGTTTTGATCTTGAATTTACTGTTGAGATCATACATTGAGTAGTAGCTGTACTCGTTCTTGAAGACAAATGCAGGTATGATTCCATCATTCAGCGCCTTTTGGCAGAACATACATTTCAGTCCATGTCGGTCGTACCAGCATCCCACATCAGTTGTGCCAACCCTACAAAGTGGGCAGGAATAGCCTCCTTCAAGAGCAAAGCCCTGAGGCTCTTGCTTAAGTCGCTTCTCCCTCCTCATCTTTTCCATCACAACGTCAAAGGCAATCTCTGCAAGGCCACGGAGCCTAAATATAGCGTCCTCGGCTTGTTCATCGGTTAACTCCTCGCCCTTCTTCTTAAAATCCTCCTTGAGCTGCGTTTTCAGCTCCTCATCGGTGAGTTTCTTTTTCATAAATCTTAGGTTAATTAATAAAACACCCCGCTTTAAGTGTAGCGGGACGTGTGTAGATGCTCCACCTACATGGGGGCGCTATAATCTATACGACGAGCGAGCGACGGCTAAATACGGTGTTTCCGGACATCGCAATAGTTCGAACTTCGTTCAAGAGTCGCAGCCTGAATAAATGTGAGATCAGTCATCCGTGTTAAAATACTAATACAATAATTATGAATATAGCGGAGTGGTTTAGGCGACATTATGTGTTGGTATTGGTCTTGATTTTCTTGGCAGTTGTTA
>Ga0210057_1004123_pt1 | contig 19572 bp, 38 predicted proteins | sample CryGeyCG2114_010_2_FD_183968 | JGI IMG/M metagenome (GOLD analysis project Ga0210057, IMG submission 183968) | Groundwater microbial communities from aquifer - Crystal Geyser CG10_big_fil_rev_8/21/14_0.10 (SPAdes) (version 2) | ecosystem: Environmental > Aquatic > Deep subsurface > Groundwater ...
TTTTAGAATATGACAGACGACCTTGAGAAAAGATTAAAGGATTTGGAAGAGAAGTTTTCAAAGAATTCTGGTAGATTAAGGAGTAATGGTTTGGGGGGGATTGTTGGAGGATTGTTAGTTGGAGGGTTTGCTTATCTCTGCAATAGTATGGTAAAAAGACCCCTTAAAACTGGTTTGGTAATTTTTGGGGCCTTGATGGGAACTATGATTATGTCAGAGTATAATGTCAATCAGGCAATACAATCATATGGGCAACAGCAGGAAGAAATTTATAGTACGCCTCAAACTGTAAAACCTCATAGAACTGAGTTTGCTCCTTCTTATGAGACTGAGCTATATGGAAGAAATTTGATACCTATTCAAAATAAGGAATCTATCCCTGATTTGGAGTCTGAGGTTAATAATATTCTTTCAAGTTCAGACTTAGATTCTTATCGAGTTGTTAAAGATGAAGACAGGAATTTGGACGAATATAGTTTTACAAGATTTGTGATTCCAGCAAGAATAAAGGATAAGTATTTTCCTTATATTGTAGCAGGAGATTTTAACGGAGATGGATTTATTGATATAGCTTCAATTGTAATATCAGATGCTGATGATATTGATAAACGTAGAGAACATATAATGATTGCACTTAGTAATGAAAATAAAACTAATGACATTAAATTATTCAGGAATATATGGGATGCTATTGTGCTTTTTAGTGGAAGACAGGTGGATAAGCGGTTTGGTCAACAGAGTATCAATTTGAAAGGAGATGGTATAGTTGGGATACGTTATGAAAGTGCCTCCAGATTAATGTACTGGGATGGTGATGCATTTAAAGAATATCAAATGGGTGACTAGGGCTTATAAAACTTAATAGAATATGACAGACGACCTTGAGAAAAGATTAAAGGATTTGGAAGAGAAGTTTTCAAAGAATTCTGGTAGATCAAGGAGTAATGGTTTGGGATGGATTGTTGGAGGATTGTTTGCAGGAGGGTTTGCTTATCTCTGCAATAGTATGGTAAAAAGACCTCTTAAAACTGGCTTGGTAGTTTTTGGGGCCTTGATGGGAACTATGATTATGTCAGAGTATAATTGGTCAGACAGAACAAGACAAACCAATAATGTAGCGATTCTTCATGACAGCCCTGAGTATAACAAAAAAATGATTGAAAGGTATCTTTACGAGGGGCAAATCAACGGAAATTTATATAGAGAAGGAGCAGAATTTGCGGAAGCAGCTGGAGATGAAATAGAAGCACTTAGAATGTATTATTATTACAGAAGTTATGTTAAAGGATTGGGTTATCCCTTATATGCTGGAGAAGTTGATAAACCAATAAAAAAACTTGAAAATATTCTAAGAGAAAAAAATATTCTGCTTCCCCAAAAATCAATAAGACTTGAAGAGGAATATCAAAATCGCAATAAAATCAAAGAACCTATGGCCACGCTAATTGTTGACGTGCTTACACAGGCAAACTTTTCTGTTCCAAGCAGTGAAAGACCAATCAGTTCAATAGGGATTTATGTGTGCAATAATTCAAGATATCTTTCAATAAGCCAAAGCAAATATCCTGAATTTTTTAAAAATATTGATAAGAATGGAGATGGAGATCTTACCTTAGAAGAGTTGGGTGGTCATAAACAATTGGAGTATGAACTTGGAAAAATAATTGGAAAGAATTTTGAATGTGATAATGATTTTGTTGTTAAAGAGTTTTTAAAAGGAAGAAACATCGATTTATCAAATGAACCAGAAGGTCAATCGGTGGTTAATCAACAAGAAACACAATATGACACAATAAAAAATCTAGAAGAAACAATAGAATTTCCTGAAGATTTAGAAATAATACCCCAAGAGTCTCCTAAGTTAAATTTAAGACAAGACAATTCAAGATGGTATCCTAATACTTTTTATGCTCAAGATTATAATGGAAAATTGAGAGAAAATAAAGAACTTAGGAACGGTCTTGTTGAAGTTTTGATTCCTGAGAAAGAGCTTGCTTATCCAACATTGACAATGAATATAACATACAAGGATGTTTCTGTTGAGCATAAATCTGGGTTCTTTGAACAATTACTAACCGGAACAGGTTATTATTTTGTAACGCAGGAAAAGATTGGATTTATTGAACTTGGAATTAGTTATCCAATAACAGGAAATTATTATCCAATAGACAAGGAAAAATATTCTAAATTATACAAAATGATAGACCCAAATCAAGATGGTATGTTTGCTTCTAGTTTTTTGGATGTATACAAAGAAAATTTTGATTTAGTGGTGTTAGAAGCCCCCGAGGGTGATGTTGATGGTATTGTTAAAGAGTTCTTAAGGCGTGAGAAAGAAAATCCAGAACTTTCAAAAAGAAAATAAGTTTTGATGAAACTCTCTTGCAATTATTTCTTTGTTTTCTTGTATTCCTTTTCAAGCATTTTTTCGCTTATTTTCCTTATTTTGTCAAGGACTTCTTTGGGGATATCTGCTTTCAAATCTTCTTTTAATTCATATAGGAAATCAAAGAGAAATAAAGGGAATAAGTAAGGACTTAATTCAGTTTGATTAATGCTTTCCTTGATAATAACATCCCAATTAACGTTTGTTTTTTTTATTATTTCCAGAGCATCTTTTCTGTCTCCTGCCCTTTCTGTAGCACATTTTGTAATAATCAAATCCTCTGGAGATATTACTTTGACAATCAGGTTATTATATTCATAAACAGCATTAATTCTTTCTTTCATTGCATCACTAAGAACGGTGTTCACTATTTTTTCAGAAAATAAATCAAATCTTGCATCTCTTTCCAAAAGGACAGGAACGTTTTTCTTTTTTGGATACAAAATTTTAGTTTCTTTTTCTTTGTAGCCTAAACTTTTTAATAAACGTACAATTTCTTCCATGTCTTTTTCTTTTTCAAAAACAAGGTCTATGTCTTTTGTTGCGTCTTTCATTCCATAATACATCATAGCACTTCCTCCAATAACATAGCACTCTATTTTTTTATTTAGCTTTTCTCCAATAAATCTGAATAGCTCTTCCTGTTTTTTTGTGTCTATCATTCTTTATACCTCTCTAGATCAGACTTATTAAATGGGATATAAACATTCCATTTCTTTTCTATATCATTAAATTCTTTTGATTTCATGTTTTCTATAATATGTCTTTTTTCTGACTTGGCATTTAATAATAAATTCATTGTTTTATTATCCATTTTTTTAACAAGAATTGTTTTTCTTGCAACATCATATAATGCCCCTATTTTTCTTCTTACATTTTCTTTTTTAGCATACTGGTATAACTTGTGCCAATCTTTTATTTTATTAAACAAAGATAAAGAAGCAAGAATAACCCTAAACTCTTTGGTCTTTATAGCCCTTACAATTGCTTCTTCAATACACAATTTTTTGCCAATAATTCTGTGTTCATAGGGCCTAACAATTTTTATTTTAGAATATTTGTTTATTATGTCATACAAACCGGGGTTTCCTATTTGTCTTATCTTTATTCTTGAAATCCTATATATCCTCGGCTGTTTTCCTCCTCCCTGAGTCTCAACATAACCTTGTTTTCTTAATTCATATACTTTTTTTATTGCAGTGCTTCTCTTTACATTTAACTTTTTGGCGATTAAATCTATTGTGTTAAGCCCCTCCAAATCTTTTAAATTGTCTTCTATGGGTTTCTTCATCTTAGTAATGCATATTAACTACTATATAAATGTTTCTATATTTGATGAAAATTTTCTTTAGAATGTTATAATTATTTAAGTAATACAAAAGTATTTAAGCCACCTATGTTATGTAGCGGCGCATGACAAATGCAACCTTAGATGTTGTGCATCCGTGTGATCGCGGATTAAACTATAGAGTTTTTATTCACCTTCCAAAAACCATGGAAGGTTTCAGAAGTGATGAAGACGCCTTAAAAAATGGATATACCCCTTTGGGTAAGCCAAGTTTGTGGTTTGTGGGTTTACATGGTGGCATAAAGGGGCTTGAAGACATTGAATTTGCAGGAATCTTAAATTTCAATGATTCTAGTATTCCCAAACAAGCAGAAGCCTACGTGTTCAATGAGAAGATTTGGGAAGATGGCATACCTCGTTTTATGGTAGGAGCTCAGTGGTATAAAAAAGATAACCCTCAGTAACTAAATGATCTCATTCCATTTGTATATTTGCCTTTTGGATTTTCATGGTTATTTTTGATGGAATATCCTTTCTTTCTTTGTTTTAACTGGCTCATAATTCTTTGATTTCTAAAATAGTCTATAATATAAGGGATTCCAAGCTCTGAAATACCGGATGTTCTACGAGAGCTATCTGTCCAGAATAAAGGCAATCTTAAACGGTTTATTGCTTCGGAAACATTTACATGATTGAGACTTTGTTCTACTCCAAAATCTGATTCTATAATTTCTGATATAGTGATTATTTTTTCCGGATCTTTTTCATTTAACACTGCGGGTTCGACAGACATTCTAAACAAATTGGCTATTAGGGTGTCAACTTCATTTTCTTCAATAATTCCGTTATCCACCTTCAATCCTAGCTCTGAAATTTTTGAGTTAAGATACTCAGATGTTCTTTCAAGCATTTCAGGAATTTTTTCCAGGTAGAATCTTTTTGTTGTATTGATAATAACCGGTTTTTCTTTATCTTTTGTTTCACCAAATCTTTCTTTGAAGTAATCAGAATAAAGAATTCCCTCCATACCACATAACTCCTGGAAAATATAACCTGCATTTCCGGATTCAACATGGTTGTTAATGAATTCAACTCCCAGAACTCCTGCTATAGCTTCAACTTGTTCTGGAGAGATTTTGTTTTTTGGACTATTGGCGTTGTAAATTTCTGCAATATCTTCCGGTGTGAACTTTTTTTCTGGATCATTAATTCTTGTATCTCTGGACATTTTTTTTCTATTCTTTTGTTCTGGCGGTTTGTTTTCAACTAAGAATTCTTTTAATTCGTCAAGCTGGTCAGGAGAAACTGATCTTAGATATCTGTCGGTTATTCCTAAAACTTTTGGAATTATTGATTTTAAATAATCTTTATCAACCCCAAGAGATTCTGCTGCATAGGAAAGCCTGATGTTTTGTCTTTCCATATCTCTTCTTTTTGCGACATTCCCGGAGCTTTCTATCTCTGTTTCTAACCTTTGAGGGGGAATTGAATAAGAAGCGGCATGTCTAGTTTTTCTGCCGTCCACCCAATTCTCATAAAACTCTGTTATTATATTATAATCTTCTTGGTTATAACCCCCACCACGACCTTTGCGATTACGTTTCGGGAGGATTATATTTCCTTTATTGAAGTGATGAGCTATGCTTGGTATTGTTGTGCCAGCATCTTTAGCTATTTCTTCCAGTGTGTATATTCTTCCTGTCATATTTTCTAAAATTTAACAAAATTAATTTAAATCTTTACTAAACCACTGTAGGCTAAATCACGTCTATTTTCTATAGTTGAACTTCTTTGATACCAATTTAAAATAGAGTCTTTAGCTTCATGTTCTAGTTCATTAAAATTATTTTTTCTCTCAAGCCTTTCAATTAGTGTTTTCTGGTCCATTCAATCTTCCTCTGCAAAGAAATCTATGACCTTGTCAAATATTTTCTTTTTTGGTTCTTTAGCATCTTCTTTAGTCTCTTCTTTCTTCGGTTTTTCCTTTTTTTCTTTCTTCGGTTTTTCTTTTATGATAATTTTTTCAGCAGGCTTGTCAACATTTTTTTTAATTGAGTCTATCTCGTCATAGAGATCATCAAGCTCTTCCTTGAATACTACATCGTCTCTTAAGTTTTGCAGCTTTTCTGTAAACTGTTTGAATTCTTTTTCCTGAGTGTCATGCAGTTTTTCAAAATCTTTATCTAGAGTTTTAAGTTCCTTTCTCAATTCTTTTAGTTCTTTATTGTCTTTTGAATCTTCTATAGCGGATAACCTTTCAGATAATTTAGTTAACTCTTTAGAAATACTTTTTTGATCATTATTTTCAAGAACAGAAATGCGTTCAGAACATTGCTTTAGCTGTTTTCTAAAAGACTCCATATCTTTCTTGATGTTGATAAAAGATGCTTGAAGTTTTCTGTCAATGTCTATTAGGGAAATCATAATAACCACTTAATAGTAAAGATTTAAATATGTTTCTATATTTCAAAGTAACATGGATTATGAAGAAGCTGTGAAATATAGGAAGGGAGATAGAGTAAAAATAAGCGTTCCTGATAACCAGATGGATGCAATGGGGTCTTTTTTTTTAGTTTCTGGATTTGATAATCATGAGATTTATGAGGTTGTAGAAGTTGTTTCGTATTCTTTAGCAAAGCCTCCAAGGGTTAGTTTCTTTCTTAAATCTGAAAAAGGAATAAGAGGTAAGGTTGATAATCCTCTAGTAGAGAAAGTTAATTCTTAAATAGTTTGAAAATATAGTAATATTATGGTTTGCATGCATTATTTTGTGGATGAAGCAGGTCATCAACCCTTGTCTGAAGAAGATAAAGTTAAATTAAGCGAAGAAAAGTTTAGACTGGGAGTATGCATTATTTGCGGGACCAGTATTTGTGCTGATAATTACATTTATTCTGGGGAAGAATATGAAGGGAAAAAATTGTTGTTTAGATCCCAATTACAGAAATATATAGATAGTTGCTTTGTTTCTAATTAGTAGTAACATTTATAAAGTCAAAATAGCCTTATTTTAGCATGGATTATGATGACGCTTTGGAATTTAGAACTAGAAATGGGATGTTTAGAATAGTACAGTTAGACCTAGGCAATATTCCATTTGAGGAAAAACAAAAGATAATTCCAGACTTTGGAATAAGCATATTCGAGGGCAATGATTATAGAGTTAAAGATTTTACTGTGGATCAAGAAGCAAAAATAGTCTGGTTTGAACTTGAGGTTAAAAATACCCATGGAGATTATATAAAAATAAGCAATTATTTATTGAACAAAACAAAATGAAAAAAACATTATTGACATTAATTGTACCCCTGATAATAGGATGTTCAGCTAATCAAAATTATAGAAGAAATATAGAAGAATTCCCAGACAGCGTTGTTACACCATTGTTAAATCAAACTGAATTGGGAAATGTGCTGAAAAAACTTGGGAGAATTACTTACTATAATATTCAATTTGATGCAGATGGCAAATTAGACCCTGTTTTTTTGGGGAAGGATTTTGGTTACATTGCTCCAACATTGAGCGTTCAGAGAGGATCTCCTGGAACAACAGAAGATGATAAAATGGTTTGGTATAAAAAGACCAGAGAGGAGTTGGGATTAGAATGAGTGAAAAAAATCTTTTTGAAGTCTTGAAAAACACTAAATTGGTTGTGACGGATATCCAGCATTGGCCTAGTGTTAAAAAGAGGTTGGGGAGAGATCTCTACACAGAAAATCAATTAAACGAATTTACTGTGACATTGAATCCTGATGATTATTATGCTTCTAATGGAATGTATAAAGGTAAGAAAGTTTATATTGCTAAAAGACTAAGGGAATAATAAAATGGGAAATGTTGAAGATAGAGGTTGGAAATCTGATTATGAATTTGTGGACGTGTTATGCGATTGTATAGACATGTCAATAAACAGCCCAAGAGAACAAGTAGCATATCTTATTCTTGCAAAACAAGGCTTAGGTAATGTTCGCACAGACATTTATAGAAAAAGATTAGAATTAAAATTAAAAGAGTATTCAACTTAAATATTCTTCATTGTAAAGGTTATTTGAATCATTTCTTTCTACAATTATTGTTTTTCCATCAAGTAATTTTTGGATTAAAATAAGATTATACTTAGTATTTGCTTCCATACTCGGATAACTTGGCATATAATCCTTGACAAAAGGAAGTCTTTCTAGTACTGAAATGTTTTCTATAGCTATCCAGTAGTTTTTTTCTCTTATATTTTCTCTTGCGTATGCCACTTGTCTTTCTACTGCTCTATTTATAGGATCTGGAAAGCCTTCTTGATTTTCTTGACAGATAAGTTCTATTTCGGATACTGTTCTGTTTAGGAGGATTCCTTTGTCATCTTCTGGAACTTCAGGTGATTCTGCATAGTATATCATCATAATGGTGTGATGCATATTTTCTCTTAGATTAACATCTTCAGAGATTCTCACTATTCTCATCATTTCAAGTCTCTTTTGCAATTTTTCCAGATTTTTTGATATTTCATCCATTTTTTAACTCAGAATTACTGAGGCCTATCACCTTAGAGATTACCTCTTTTTTGGGTTTTTAAGTCTTTTTCTTTTTCATCTGGAATGTTGATGCAATATCAATTACATACTTTCCATCTTCTGTTTTATAAATAACTGGCTCACCCTGGAATAAATGGCGGATATCAATCTCAAATTTACCTGGGGATAAAACGTTAATTGCTTCTAGGTCAAGAATTACTGGAGCATCATCTTCGGGCTGTACAATATCAAGAACATCCTGCTCAATTTGTTCTTTTTCTTCGGCTGTTAATTCTTTTATCTGCTCCTGCACGCTCTCGAGGCGCTCTTTTTTAATGTAGAAGAAAAACTTTCCACCACATTCTGTGCATCCCTCTAATAATTCTTTAGAGCCGTCCTCATATACTTTATTGCATTTTACGCATTGGTGACTCATTATTTAATAATATTTAGTTTATTTAAATAAATATCGATGGTTAAATATTTAAATAAGAGCAACACTCTATGACATGGTGATAATGTGAGACTTATTATAATTGGATTATTGGCATTTATAATTTTTATTTCTGGATGCGGTCAGACAGCTGAGGATAGTTCTCCTGTTGCTATTAACTCAATTAGTATAGAGGGATTTGCTTTTGAGCCTGACACTATTATCGTGGATTCTGGTACTGAAGTTATATGGATTAATAATCATGAGGTTGTTCATACTATTGTCTCTCAAGGTTTATTTGAAAGTGAAGTATTAAACAGAGGAGATGAGTTCAGATTTACATTCTCAGAACCCGGAGAGTATGATTATTATTGCGGCATCCATCCTTCAATGAGAGGCAAAGTTATTGTAAGATGATTATTCCCAAGAAATCCCTGATTGTGGCTTTTGTTACAATTATCTTGGATTTTTTATTTCACCTATTTTTGACTCACCCTATGGAATCTTTGACTTATTTTGTTATTAAATTCTTACTTGCATATTTTGTTGCATCATTAATGTACAATTTAAATTTCTATATAAAAAACAAGAAGAAAAGAGGGTATACTATCTCAGTCACAGGTCTTGTTTTCAGCACCTTGATGAGCATTTATTATAGATCTTGGGAGTTGGGAGAAGCACACGTTCCTTTTGGCTCTAGGGCTCCGGATATTATTGGAGTTGCGAGAGATAATATTATCCTGTTTAGTGGAATATGGTGGTTAGGACATGCTTTGTTCTTTGCTGTGGGTGTTTTAATAGCAAATAAACTAATCAAGAAGTGATAATATTTTTCTCCCGAATTTCTCTGTGGAAGCAGCTATTATTGGATATTTATGATCAAATGAATAGGGAATAGTGTCCAGAGGTTTTCCATTTAAATCTGATAAGAAAACATTTGCTTCTTTTAATAACAAGTATCCCGGAGCTAATTCGTGTGCTTTTTGAGAAACAGACAAAAACGCATTAAATAATCCGCTGCTTACTCCTGCAAGATGGAATGCTGAAGAGCCGTGATCCCGTATCCATGATTCTCTGAGTATTTCTGAAAATTTTTTGACATTTGCTTCATAATAGTTATCAATTACAATGGTTGTTTTCTTATCTAATTTTTCTACTTCGGGAACTGCAACTCTACTACCATTACAAAATGTTCCTACATTCCTAATTGCGTACCATGAAGTGTTAGTGCTGTGTTCAATTATCCCTGCTGCAACTACATCTTTAAACCTGGGAATCATTGAGTCAAAAATAGCCATTGCTGTACAGTACGGAAGTATTTTTCTGCCCCTAAAATAATTCTCTGTTCCATCTATATCATCTAAGGTTATTATATATCGGGGGTTGTTTGATAATTCTATTTTTCCCGACTCTTCTGTATAGAGTATTCCAGGAATTTTTTTCCATTTAAGAAACTTGATAATATTTTCTGATACTTTTAAGTCTCCTCTGGTTAGCCTTTCACCCTCTTTTTCAGATTCTTTTATCCCAGAGTCTCCTAACCTTTCTAGAGTGTAGTGTGCTTTATCTAATGCACCTATACAAATACCTGATAAATCTACATTAGTAAACATAAATAAACAAGGATAAAAAGGCTTAAAAGGTTATTTCCTTTTTCTTTTTATTGAGTTCTGCATTAATAATTGTATTTTGTTAGGATCCCTTCTAATCTCCTTTACAATTGAGGCAGGACCAATTATAGTCATCCCTCTTGTATCTCCAAAGAATAATTCAAACAGGCTTTTCTTGAAAACAGACATCTTTTCTTGGGGAGTTACTGTGCAAACTTCTACTCCTTTGAATTTAGAATCAACCATATCCATTGTTTCTTCAATTAGCTTGGTTTCCTCTTCAGGTTTTAATTTTCCTTCCATCAAAACTATTTTTTCTTCCTTTACAATCCTTAATAATCTTTTAACTCTCGAATCTGAGTCTAATTTTTGCACTTGACTGCGTGGAACGTATTGTATTGTAAACAATTGTATCACCTCATTAATTTGAATAGGGAATCATAAAAGTCTTCTATGTTGTCTCCGTACTCTGCTGACAATCCTATGACTGGGTATTGCGGGAAGGCGGCTTCTACTTTTTTAATGTCTGCTTTTTTCAAATCTATCTTGTTTGCTACAACCAATAATGGAATACCTCTAGCTACTAAATTACCTATGATTGTTATGTTAACCTGGGAGTAAGGGTCTCTTGTTGCATCTAAAACAACAAGGACTGCATCCATGTTGTCAAGCCATTTGATTGCCTCTACAACTCCTTTTGTTGCTTCCTTGGCTCTGGTTTGTGCTTCCTTTTTCTTCAAACCTTTTTTTAGAAAATCTTCGTAATCTATCTTGGTTGCTATACCTGGAGTGTCTATTAAATTAAAAGTAAGCTTTTTCTTCTTTGACTGAACAGTTATTTTCTCTTTTTGCTGTATTGTTCTTGTTTCATGAGGTATTTTTGATGCTGTACCCATAGTTTCGCCAATCCAATCCTGACAAATTCTATTGGCCAAAGTAGTTTTACCTGCGTTAGGATGTCCGTAAATACCCAGTCTCAACTCTTTTTTCTTGCCAAACAGTTTATTTAAGAGATTGGTCAGTTGTTTTAAAAAATCCATCACCATAATTTATTTGAACAATATTCTTTTAATAAATGTTTCTATTGTTTGATTATAATTTTTGGATAATATATATGTTTAAAAATGCTTATTTGAAGTTTTGATTGAGGAGATTAAAATGGAAAAGTCATATGATGGAAAATTTTATAGGATAGATGTTTCAAGAAATGGTGAAGGCAAAGGGCAATTAAGTAGAACTTATTATATTGTTCCTCTTGAGAATAGAATAAATTTATTTTTGGATAAGGGTAAAGACGGATTATTGCAAATTAATCTTTCGAGTGGATTAGTTATTTGTATGAATGAGGGTGATCAGTTTAAGATTGAAGAGATGGAAGCTGAAGAGAGAAATGAACTTGTAATAAAATATGGGTTAAATAGGTTAGTTAAATAGGTTCTACAATCTTTTCTTTACTTTTTAAGCCTCTGATTATTCTAAACTGGGTTTTATACTTCTTTTTTAAAAATTTTAGAATTTCCAAATTGGCTTTATTATCTTGGGCTGGTGCGTGAACATCCAAGTAAATAACAGTATCTTCCTCTTTAGTTATTCTTGTCTCAGGCTTGTTTGTTTTGACAATAACTTTCTTGAAAATCATTTTGTTCTTCTCTTTCTTTTCCATTTGGGAAAGTACATGTATAGTAAGTTTCGGCTTTACTATTACTAAACTCGTGTCCTTGATGCTTGCATCTATAATTGCTGGCATTTTCCACACCAGAAAAAGGGGTTTGGTTGTGTCTGGAGCGTGAGCACACAAATAACTCAAATAGCCTAGAGTCTATTCTAAATTTAAAATCTTTTGGATTACTGTTTCCGCCTTTACATTCTTGTTCTATATCTATTGCCATTCTTCTATTGCCTCCTCTTCCATAAAATGCAGCTTTTTTGCCGGAATTATTAAACAGGCCGGCTGTGGGAATTTTTTTGTTAATAATGCCTCTGCTGTTCCTGTTTTTATCTTTTGCTTATCTGAACCCATTGCGTGACAGGCAAGACATAAAATTCTTTTATCCAAGCCCTTTGAGATTAAATATTTTAGAGCATCATTCACATTTAAATCCAAGTCTAATAAGAATAAAGTATGTAAGTTGTTCTTATAATTTATTTCGAAATTTTCATAAGGGGAAGAAGTTTCTTTGTGATTTGAAGGGATTGATATTGTTCTTCCAAAATTGTACAATGATAATCCGGTGTCTGCAACTGAGGTTAAAATAGAAGCGTTGTGGATTATTCTTACAGGGATTTTTTTTTCTTTTGCTTCACGGTAAAGAGAGTAGTGTGTTGTTGCTGAAAATACGTCCCCTATAATCAATAAGGCTATATTGTTAGATTTGGCTTTTTTCAAAGGAAAATTGGATTCTACAAAGTCCCTATCTGCCAAAATGATTTTTTTCTTGTAAAGCTTTTCAAGTTTTTTAACATCTGTCTGCAAGAAAGAAGTGTAGTTTTCCAGATAAATTTCTGAGCATTTCTTTACACATTCCAATCCTTTTAGAGAGATATCTTTTTCATCCCCCAACCCAAGACTTATTATGTAGAGCATTTTCGAATACTTTATAAATGATTAATATGAGTTTTTAAGTTTAACGGAGGTATAAAATGGCAGTCATAGAATTGAATAAAGATAATTTTGATAAGGAAGTTAAAGAACATAAAGGGGTTGTTTTGGTTGATTTTTATGGTACGTGGTGTCATCCCTGTATGATATTAAAACCTATTTACAAAGAACTCAGCGAGCAAATAGATGGTGTAAAATTTGCCAGTCTTGATACTGATAAAGCTCCAGAAATCTCTCAAGAACATGGTATTAGAGGAATTCCTTGTATTATAGCTTTTAAGAATGGACAGGAAATAGACAGGATTGTGGGTTTAATGCCAAAGGATCAATTAAAACAAGCTATAGAAGAAATTAAGAGAAGATAACTTATTTTATTTTATTTTTCCTGTTAAAGATCTTAACATATGTCCTGTAATCTCAACATCATAGAATTCTTTTAAAGGAACTCTTTCTTTTACTCCAACGATTAATGGATAGGTTCCAAATTGTCTTAGGAATGTTGTTTTTCCATCGTAAATTTCTGAATGACAATCTTTTAAGATAGTACCGGAAGGAATAACTCTCTTTAACATTGGCCAGTCAATTTCTTGCCTTATGTCATTTCTCCACTTCCAATAATATTTTTTATTTTTCTTTATTGTGCTTCCTTTTTCCTCATATAGCTTAGTTCCTGGGAATAATGCTACTTGTCTTATGTTTATTCTTCTTAATAGCAAACCGTCATCATAAATTTTTTTTAACCATTTCATGTTTTCTTCATGAGTCTGTTTTGTTTCTCCTCTTAATCCAAATATTATGTTTATTCCAGGCAGGAATTTAGGCATTCCATTTGAACCTCTTTCAGAACCGTATTTGTTTAGTATCTTAATTGCTTCGTATGCTATCTTTGGATGAGTATTTAGTGTATTTTCTCTAACAACATTCAAATCAAATGACTCCACTCCAAAAGCAGCTATGTTTCCTGGAGTACAGTATTGAACAACTGCTTTTGTTATCTTATGTTCTCTATCTTGCACCACTTTTACAGGATTTACATTGTCAATATGAAGCGTTTTAATATCTGGAAGCTCTCTTATTTCTTGTAGTAATGTAATTGCATCTGGATAAGTGTAAAAACATGTTTGTTTTCCTAATCTGAAGTGTCTTGCACCTAGATCATAAAAGGCTTTTATTTCTTCTAAAATATCTTCTTTATCTCTGAAAGTTACTTTGTTTTTTAGAGGTTCTGTACAGAAACTGCATCTTCCTATATCACAACCTTTTCCAGTTTCGATTTCTATCATTCTTGTGTCTGGAATTTGTTTTAATATAGAAGCTCCTTTGACTGCTAATTGTTTAACTTCTGAATAAGGCATGTTAAATAATGAATAATCAATTCTATCAAAAATACCCTGCTCTAATTTTTCTGAAGATTTTCCTCCAAACAATTGAGTGCCTAGAACTGCAGGACCTGTAAGGATTTTTTCACATTTTAGATCTTTAATCAGAGGAATAATTTCTTTTAGGGTTCCTGGATAAGCTGATAAGTATTTTCCGGGTACGTGGACTCCAAGGATTACTATCAAACAAGTAGTTTTCTTTAAGATTGTTTCAATGTTATTTGCGTTTATTGTTAAATTGTATATTCCTATATCTGTCTTTTGGGAAAGCTTTGTTCTTTTTTCCTGTTTTCTTTTTTTGTAGAACCTTAGATCATCAATTGTAATATAGATTGGCTTGTCTAGCTTTCCAGCTATGTATCTGGGATATGTTCCAAGGTAAGGAGGAACTCCGAGTCCTGATGCTTCGTCTGTGTAACAATCTAAGATGGTTATCATTATAAAAACGCTGGAGCTAGGATTTGAACCTAGAAGTCCCGAAGGACGCCGGTTTTCTAAGATACACATTCGAGACCGGTGCAGTAACCATTGTGCCACTCCAGCATACAAATATAGTAGAATTTATGTTTTTAAGAGTGTTGGTTGCAATGTTTTGATTCATAGTCTCTAAGAGATTCCATTATATCTTCAGATGTTACATCCCTCTTAGTTATATCTTCCATGAGCTTAGTTCCCTCTTCTAATTTTACAAACCGAGCAATATAAGTGAGCAAAGGAAGATAACTTTGATTTATCTCTCCGTGAGGTCCAATAATGCTCACTGCAAAAAAAACTGGGTTGTTATCTATTGAGTTATAATTTGTTCCTTTTGTTGTGATTATGGAGGCTTGGACTTTATCAACAAGAAGTGTTCTTATGTGAGGTATTGCAAATCCTCTTCCTATCCCAGTAGTACCCAGATTTTCTCTCTTTTTCAACTGGCTAATCAAAGTTTCTCTATTTTTTTCATTATCCGGGAAAAATAAGTATCCAAACTGTTCTAATAACTCATCTACCCCCAAAGCATTCACATTAGTTAAAATTCTTGGTTTACTATTGTCTTTGTTTAAATAATCTGTTAGTGGGATCATTGCCGTCTCAAAGTTTTAATTCTTATATTTAAATCTATGTGTCTTCTAATGAAAATGTGGATATTGTAGCTGGACTTTGTCCTTGTCTGTTTATTTCTGAGGCAAGATATCTTGCTCTTTTGTATGCTGTTCTTCCATCTACTGCATAAAAAGTTTGAAAACCATTGTCTACTAATTGTGCTCCTGGTAACGGGTATGCATTTCTTTTCCCTTCTACAGCTGGTCCGAAGAGTATCTCTGAGACTACTCTATTTCTCTCTTTTTCTATCATTATGGCAATTAGAGAATCTTTTTTTTCAAATTCGAAAGTTTCTTCATCAGTTTCTGCCACTTCCATTTCAAGTTTTTTTGCTGTTATATAACTATGTGCCCTCTTTTCTGTATACTCTTTCATTCCTTCTTTTAATTCTCTTAAACTGTTATAAGGAGCTAATCCATTGTGCTCAAAGGCGGTGAATTTTCTATCTTTTAATTTTTTATTGTTACTTGTGTTCTTACCAAAAATAGTGTAGAAGTTTCCTAAATTTGCAATAAATACATATCCTTGAATGTGTCTCATCATACAAATTAATTATTTTCATTTTTTAATGATTATTATATTAGAAAGTATATGCTCCCGCCGAGATTTGAACTCGGGTCTTTGCCTTGAGAGGGCAATATCCTATCGGTTTTCTTGTGAAGAAACTAACCGGGCTAGACTACAGGAGCATTAGAATCTAAGAGCATTTTGAGTCTTTTTATGTGTTTCGGATTGCTAAATCCTATCTCTTCTATATATCTAAATACTTCTTTTTTTCTGTATATAGCGGTCTTTGTTTTCATAATCCATTTGAGAGGAAAGAAACCTAGATTTAACAATGAATTTCTAAAATCATTTCTTAATTGTGGGATGTAAGAGCAGAATCCAATCCGAGGGAATAATGATCCATTCCCACAATCGTATACCCCTCCGTCTGTGTCAATTAGTCCTCTTATACAACATTTAGTGAACTCTTTAGAATCAAGAATCCATTGAGGAATACCAACGTCATTTTTAACTTTATTTCCAGAAATCAATCCTATCTTTTCTAAATAACTAATCAATCTAACTCCTTGAGCTTTTATGTGTAAGCATTTTTTATTTTTAAAAAAGTAAAGTCTTACCTTAATTCCAAATAATTCTTCTATTAAACTTCCAACGTAATTTATTAAATATTCCTTATCATCTATAGAATGTCCTGCTATTCTTAGTTCATACATAGATCTTTCTTTACTTTTATATATGCTCCCATCACCTAAAATTATTCCTACTAATTCAGCCAATCTTTCGTCTTTTTTTGGAATTTTAATAGGTGTTTCATTATTTATTTCAGCCATAATTATAGTATTCCATTTAGACTTATAATTTCTACGCAGGCATGTCAAGTGTGTCAAGTGAATGTAATATACATTTTAGAAGCTATAAATAGCCTTGATTATAAGAACACTTATATACGATTAGCTCTTTTCTCTATTATATTCCTAATTTGGAGGTATTTTAAATGGAAAATGAATTAATAGTTAGATTACAAGAAGACGGTGGAGAACAACCCTCCGAGCCTTCTGAGCCGTCAGGTGGCGAACCTGAACAACCGGATCAGGATGGAGAACAGCCCTCTGAACCAAACGGAGAAGAAGGAGAACCTTCTGATGAAGAACCTTCTGAACCTGCTGATTGATAACAAGATCAGTAATTTTTTTCTTTTTTTCTTTGCAAAAGCTTTTTAAGGTAGTTATTCTGCGATTTTTGATATTTAGGAGGTAATAATATGACACAAGAAGAGATGTTAATCTATCTTCAAGATGAAGATGACGATAGCTATGAAGATGAGGAACCTGAAGATGGTGGCAATACAGATGCTTCAGAAGGTTCTGACGATTCAGATGATTCAACAGATGAGGATTCTGATGACGATGTGAAGGAAGAGCCAGAAGACGAGGAATAATCCTCCTTTTTCTTTTTTTCTAAAACAAAAGTATTTAAACTACCTGTATATCCTTTTTTTCAATTTTTTGGAGGTGTCAGAATGACAGAAGAGCAAATTTTAAAGTTAGTTAAAATGGGCGGAGATGACGATGACGATAGTGATGGCAGTAGTGATGATGAAAGTGGAGATGACAATGAATGGGGGGATTGGTAAGCCCTCTTTTTTCTTTTTTTAAAACAAAAGTTTTTTAAGGGGGGGTTAAGTTTCTATTGTTATGGGCTCTTAGCTCAGCTTGGTAGAGCACTTGCCTTTTAAGCAAGGGGTCGCGGGTCCGAATCCCGTAGGGCCCGCTTTAAAAATAAGGAGAGAAATAAAAATGGTAAAAGGTCATTGCATGAAATGTAAAGAAGCAAGAGAAATGAAAGATGCTAAACAAACCAAAATGAAAAATGGTAGAGATGCTATTAAAGGAACATGTATGAAGTGTGGCACAAAAATGTTCAAAATTGGTAAGTTAGAATAGTTCTTTTCTTCTTTTTTCTTTTTTTTATAATATTATAGAATTTAATTCGATTAATAATTGTGTCAAACTTGTATTATCATAGTTTTGTATTGTTCTCATGTTATCCTTTGTTACCATCTCTTCTCGGATTAGACCAAACGTAACCAGCTGTCTCTGTATTTTTTGATCTATTTCCTTTGCAGTCTTTAATAACAGTTCTGTGCTGTCAACTTTTGAAATCTCTTTGAATGTTTTGTTAATTAATTCTAAATCTTTTCTTAAACTACTTTTTCAGCTTCAAGCGTTTCATATAACAATTTCTTATTAGAAGATTCAATTTCTGCTATCTCTTCCAGTTCTCTTGAAGGAATATGGGTCTCTTTCATTAATCTATTCATCTGTTCTGGGTTTAGGTATATCAGCCTTGATGCCTGTGTAGATCCCCAATACTTTCCTACTCTAAACTCATTTATAGATCCCCTAATTGTTTTATAAAGGATATCATCATTGTAGTAACCAACTCTCAAGTGTTGTATTGCTCCTGCATGTCCTTCTTTTAGTTTTATTAGTGGTGCTTTACCTGTTTGGAAACCTAATTCGTATTTGTATAATCCTTCTTCCCTAAATTCTTCTAGGGTATTAGCTAGTTCTTCTCTTAGCTCCTGTTGGGGTGCGTGCTTAATGTATCCTTCTCCCCCTTTAGATGAGCTACAATTCTTCCTCCAAACTCTTTAAAAGTTATCAAATCTAAATCATTCAATATGGATAGTGTGGTTACTATTTCATGAGTGTTATAGTGTTCAAAAGTATGAGAAAGATGGTTTGATATTCTTCCTATCCAATTTAGGTTTCCTCTTCTTTTTTCAAATCCTGATGAGAAATCGTAAAAGCATGTAGGGTTTTTTAGCATTATTTCCAGAACCTCTATTGCTACATTATTTTTCTCTAATCTCCCTTCTGTTGCCCAATCCATGCTTGTCTAGGAAAAAATAATGATTTTTAAGGATTTGTTTGGTTAAGAATATATAAAAATAAGGAAAAAATTAAAAAAGAATTATTTTGATTTTTGTTAATATAATCTTACTCTTTTCTTACATTAACTGCTTTGGGTCCTCTATCTCCTTCTTCTACATCAAATGTAACTGAGTCGTTTTCATTCAAACGTACTCCTTCTCCAAGTGCTGATTGATGTACAAAATACTCTTTACCGTCTTCACCAGCTATAAATCCGAAGCCCTTCATTGTGTTGAAAAATTTTACTGTACCTTTCATTTTTGTTTATCTCCTATAAATTAATGAATAATGGAGGAATTTGGCCTTTTTAATGCTTTGTATTTGTAATTTGATAATATAAATGCGCCTTGGCCGAGATTCGAACTCGGGTTGAAGCCTCGACAGGGCCTCACGTTTTCCAGTAACGGAAAAATCCGTGCTAGACCGGGCTACACTACCAAGGCGTGATAGATTTCCCTAAATTTTCTTGAATGCTTAGGATTGTTAAATCCAACCAAATTCCAGTATTTAAATATTTCTTTTTGTGAATATATCCCGCTGTTTGGGGTATTACTTCTGCTCCATTTACTAGCTTTTATATCAATTATTGAAAACGCTCTGGAAATCGAATTTTGTAAATGGGGGATTTTACAACATATTTCAATTTGGGGCATGTTTTTATTTCTTGATTTTGGAAAGACACTTCCATCAGTATCGACTAGACCCCTAATACTGCATTGTTGCATCTACGGGACTTAGGTAAGTGAAAAAATTAAGTTTTCCTTCTTGGTGGTTTATCCCATCTTGCAGATTTACATTTAGGACAAATTAATGGTTTTTCTTTTTTTGAACGGGGTAACC
>Ga0210057_1004125_pt1 | contig 19570 bp, 12 predicted proteins | sample CryGeyCG2114_010_2_FD_183968 | JGI IMG/M metagenome (GOLD analysis project Ga0210057, IMG submission 183968) | Groundwater microbial communities from aquifer - Crystal Geyser CG10_big_fil_rev_8/21/14_0.10 (SPAdes) (version 2) | ecosystem: Environmental > Aquatic > Deep subsurface > Groundwater ...
CCGGCTGATATCCAGTATGCCTTAGATCAAGCAACAGAAGCGGCTGGTTTGGGCTATAAGATATTTACCATTGGTTTGGGCACAGACGGGGAGATTAATCAAATAATGTTAACCCAAATCGCTCAAATAACAGGGGCTAAAAAATCGACTGGCGAGCCCGGTTATTATCATGTGCCTAATGGCAATACTTTGTCTGATATTTATGCGCAAATTTCTTTGGAAATTTGCCATTATGGGTCAATTTCTGGGTGTAAATACGAGGACAAAGATCATAATGGTAGCATTTTAGGAGAAAAGGCCTTGTCTAGCTGGGAAATTGTTTTGTCAGGTGAAATGTCAGCTACCCAAACAACAGACGAGCAGGGTTGTTATAGTTTTGCTGGCTTAAAACCAGGTAATTATACTATAGCTGAAGGCCCGAATGCCCTTAAGGTACCTTTCTCTCAAATTTATCCGCCCCTTAACCAATATCAAATTGCTTTAAGTGAGGGCGAGGCCTTGACTAATCAGGATTTTGGCAATTACTTGCCAGTTTGTGGCAATAATATCGTTGACCAATTAATAAGCGAGGTTTGCGACGGGGATTCGCAACAATGCGAAGCAGAGGGTGGCTATAGTGGCATGATGTCTTGTAAACAAGATTGTTCTGGGTATGGCGATTGTATTACCCAAGAAGAATGTGGCGATGGGGTGAGAAATGGTAACGAAGAATGCGATGGCCAAGATGGGGTTGTGGATAACTATTTTTGCAACCAAAATTGTATTTTAGAGTATATTCCTTTTTGCGGGGATAATGAAATTAACCAGCCCGAAGAAGAATGCGATGGTGATGTTCCCAAAGAATGCCAGACCCAAACAGGTTATTTAGGCCTGCAAGAATGTGCTTTATGCTTGTGGGGGGTTTGCGAGCCCAATGAATTTTGCGGAGACACAATCGTCAATGGCCCCGAAGTTTGCGATTCAAATGAAAGGGCTTGCCAAGCCAATGGTTATTTGGGTGTTCAACAGTGTAACTCAACTTGTGCTGGTTGGGAAGAATGTACTTCACAAGAATATTGCGGGGATAATCTTAAAAATGGCGAAGAAGAGTGTGATGATGGTAACCTTGAAGACGGGGATGGCTGTTCTGCTCTTTGCTCAATTAAAGAAGAGTCCAAGGACTATTGCATCAATGAGGGGGATTTGGTGATAAATGAAATAATGCAAAACCCTTCCGTTGTTTCTGACAATTACGGCGAATGGTTTGAAATATACAACCCAACTTTAAGGGAAATTGACTTAAAAGATTGTATTTTTAGCGACCAGGGCACTGATAGTTTTACGATTAGCGGTGCTTTGGTTGTTGCTTCAAAGGGTTACCTTGTTTTAGCCCAAAGCCCACAAGGCCAGAATGGCGGTTTTATTCCGGATTATATTTATAATAAAGCCAATTTTATATTAGATAATTGGGATGATGAAATAATTTTAACTTGTGAGAGAGTTGAAGTAGATAAGGTATTTTATGACGATGGCTTTACTTTCCCTGACCCATCAGGTGCTTCAATGAACTTGGCCAGCCCTTATTTAGACAACAATACAGGGGCTAATTGGTGCGAGGCAAGTTCTCCCTTTGGTTTAGGGGATTTAGGTACACCTAAGGTAGGCAATGATGTTTGCTTGGGCGAAAACATTCCCCCGGAATTGATTTTGCATCCAGCCAGTTGGACCATTGCTAATTATGTTTTAGGGGAGGTGCCTCCTGGTAATCTTTTTAATGATTCTATGGCAAAATCAGGCCTAACCGCTTTTGACCAAGAGGATGGTGACTTAACTTCCCAAATTGTTGTGCTTGGATTGGCAGGGGTTGATGTGACAAAAACAGGTAGTTATACCATTAAAATAACTGTTGAGGATTCAGCGGGTTTGTTTGCTAAGCCATTGTACCGGGAAATTTATATTAGAAACCCGGGAACCGATTATCCAGCCAGGTGTTTGTGGGATGGCACTTATAACAGAGATTGTTCTTCGGGCTGTTTTGTGCCTGACGAACCAGGGCAAGAGCCAGAGCCACCTGTTAACCAGCCACCTTTGATAACTTTATTAGGGGCCAACCCTTTTGAAATAATCAAGGATTCTATTTTTACTGACTTGGGAGCGACTTCTTCTGACTTAGAAGACGGGGACTTAACCAGCCAAATTAAAACCTTAGGCAGTGTGGATACGAGTATAGTTGGCACTTACACTTTAACTTACTCGGTGCATGATTCAGGTGGTTTAGGGGCAACTACTACCAGGCAGGTTCAAGTGCAAAGCCCTCCTCAATCGGGAAATTCCGCTGTTATTCGGGTTTGTAAAATTATCACTGACGAACAAAGTGTTATTTCTGATGGCTCGCAAATAGATGGCACCTTTACCTTAGGAGGCCCACAAAGGCCTGTTTATATCGTAACTGACTCAACTTCGTCAGTACCAACAACTGTTTTTCAAACCCCTTTAGTGTTGAATGCGGATTTATTAGGCAATGATGGCATTAATGACGCTCAATGCTTAACTTATACCCACTTACCTTTAAGCAACTACTTCTTTGACAGAGAAGTTATTTCAGGCAGTAATTGGTTGGCTCCTAAATATTACATTTATAAGCAAAACGAAACCCCTTCTTTAAATAATTTTGATATTTTTTATGATGATTGGTATACAGTAACCACCACAGATGACAATACTCATAAAAGGTCTAATGGTTTAGTTGATATGTACCCAGCAGGCGGCCCAGCTATTCAGTACGACCAGACAGTAGTTATTTGGAATACAATGGCGACAACTACTCCAGAAGATACTGGCACTAGTGAGGAGGAAGACGATGGCGGGTGTAGCGGAAGTTGTGGGGGCTCAGGTTATACAGGAGGAGCGGTTATCTTATTTAGCGATAATAATGTTGGAGGATCTGGTGGAACGGGGGGTGACGGTGGTTCAGGAGGGTCAGGTGGAGAAGGAGGGTCAGGTGGAGAAGGCGATGGTGGTTCAAGCGAAGGCGAAGATCAGTGTGCCTTGCTAAACGTTTATTTAAAGCAAGGTGGGAATAATTTGATTGAAGAGGTGAGAAAACTCCAGCTTTTCTTAAAGGATTTTGAGGGTTTTAATGAAGTTGAAATTTCCGGTATTTTTGATGAAACAACCTTGAACGCTGTTTTGCAGTTTCAAGAAAAATATGGGGATGATGTTTTGGGCGAGTGGGGCTTAAATAATCCGACTGGTTATGTTTACATCACAACAAAAAACAAAGTCAATGAGATTTATTGCCAATTAGAAATACCCTTAACTGAAGAAGAAGAGGAAGTAATCCTTGGCTTCAAGCAAACCTTGGGTAATTTAGTGGCTAAGGATCAAGAGAGTCAAGGCGCGTTTTCAGGGGGGCGCTCTTCTCAAGAGGAAGATGGAGCTGGCAATGACCAGACAACATTTTTAGGGCCTTTAGCTTTAGGAGAAAACCAAGAAGGAGGAAATGAGAATCAAGCTCAAGATGGTGGTGATAACCTCTTTTTTGGCTTAATTGGTTTTTTTGGGCAGACCCTAAGCCAGAACATGCCCTACTTGATAGTGGGCTTAGTTTTACTTTTAATCTTGGCTTTTGTTATCTCTTTAATCAGAATAAGAACAAAGAAGAGAGCAAAACTTTTATCTGAAATTTTGCAAGTAAGCAACCAGCAAGTTTGACAATTTAAGTTAAAAAAGAGTATAATTTAAAATACTCTTATGCAAAAGAAATTCCTAATTTTAGGTGCTGTTTTACTTATTTCTTTAGGATTTTTAAGTTATGGTTTAAAACAGGGAAATAAAAAACAAGAAGTACCGCCCCAAGGGCTGGCGGTTTTCTTTTTTTATAGCGATTCTTGCCCTTACTGTGCTAAAATGAAGCCCTTTTTAGAGGATTTAGCCCAAGAGAATGAAAAAATAGTTTTAAATGAAATAAAGGTCTCAACTAAGCAAGGTAGCCAACAACTTTTGGGTTTTTACGAACAATACGAGGTACCTAAAGATGCCTTTGGTTCTGTGCCGATTGTTTTTATAAAAGATAAATACTTTATTGGCTACAGCGAGAGCAACAATGAAGCCATCGCAGATTACTTAGCAGGCGTGACATTTGAACAGCTTGAAGAGAAAAACACTTTTGCCAATGATGAAACAGAACAAGTTGAAAAGGGCTATGTTAAAATTCCATTTTTAGGAGAAATTGACCCAAGTAAGTATTCTTTAGGGGTTTTAGCTATTATTTTGGGCTTCTTTGATGGGTTTAATGTTTGTTCATTAGGGGCTTTGGTCTTGATTTTAGGTATGGTTTTGGTTTTGAAATCAAGGAAAAAGATCCTTTTCTTTGGGGGTGTCTATATAATAGCGACCGCTTTAGTGTATGGGGTTTTGATTTTGCTTTGGTATAAATTGTTTGTCTTTTTAGCCCCATTTTTACAAATAATGGAAGTTTTGGTCGGGCTTTTGGGAGTTATCGGGGGTATCTATTTTTTGCAGGACTTCTTTGAGTTTAGAAAAAAAGGTGCCCAGTGTACCAGTAAAAACAATAGGGTAATGAAGCGGCTTTCAGAAAGAATCCAAAAGGTGCTTAAATCAGAGAAGAAAAGTATTTTAGCTATTGGAATAAGCGTTTTAGCTTTTTCGGTTATCATTACCGTGGTTGAGTTTCCTTGTTCGGCGGTTGTGCCTTTATTTTTTGCTGGCAGTTTAGCGGAAGCTAATTTAGGGGCTTTGCAATACCTCCTATATATAGCCCTTTTTGTTTTGTTTTATATGGCTGATGAGATAATCATTTTCCTTTTAGTGGCTTTTACAATGACGATAAAATTAGCTTCTCAAAAGTTTGTTGTTTGGATAACCTTGATAGAGGCCGTGGTTTTGTTTTTGCTCGGTTTTTATTATTTATTTGGCTTTTTAATCTTTTGAGAAAATCTTTTTAAAAAAAGAAAAAAACCTCATTTTTGAAAAAGAGAGGTTTTTTTATTATACCCTTGACAAATACCTTTTAAAATGGCAATATAATAATTAGTTCCTTATTAGTTCTTTTTTGAAACTTAAAAACAGAATAGCAAGAGAGTGTTTAATTAATTAGAAACTTTTTAGTTAATTAATTGTAAAACTGCTTTTCTATTTCTGTTTCGTAACAAACAACAAAATATTAGTAGTTTTCGATTAGTTAGAGAGAAAGGTCAACAAAATGTCCAACAATAGTGCGAAAAAAAGAAAGTTATTCGCCTTTAAGGTGGTAGCTTGTTTTGGTATTGGTTTAATGTTGGCTTTAAATGTGCTTCCTGTTCTTAGGCCGGTTAGCTTTAAAGTGCAAGAGGTTTTGGCTGTTGAAACACAGCCAATAGCGAGTTTAAGGGTTTGTAAAATTGTTTCTGATGAGCAGTGGGTGGTTTCTGACGGAGCCGCTCATTTAGGGGTTTTTACAATTCATGCCCCAACAGCAACAATTTATATAGAATCGGACTCCACCTCTTCAGTGCCGACCACTTCTTTTACCACGCCTTTAACCTTAAATACTGATTTATTAGGCAATGATGGCATTAATGACGCTCAATGTATTACTTATAGTGATATTGAGTTTAGTAATTATTTTTATGGTGAAGAACAAGTTCAAGGTAGCAATTGGTTAGAGCCACTTTATTTGTCAGTTTTACAAGGCGAACAAATAACTCAAGGTAAATTTGCCACTTATACTGATGGTTGGTTTACAGAAACGACTTCAGATGACGGAGGGCAAGCCGGGCATAATGGCTTGGTAGATATGTACCCTTATGTTGTAGATGATTGGCCTGAGCAGTTCAACCAAACCTTAGTTATTTGGAACAGATATCAAACCCAAGCTCCACCGGTTAACCAAGCCCCTTCAATTACTTTGTTAGGGTCTAATCCTTTTAATGTTCAGCTTAATGTTACCTTTACTGACCCAGGAGCGACTTCAACTGACTTAGAAGATGGGGATTTAACTAGCCAAATTAAGGTTTCAGGAGTTGTTAATACTTCAGCCACTGGCACTTATCCCTTAACTTACTCGGTTCATGATTCAGCTGGCTTGGGAGCGACGACAACCAGAAATGTTAATGTTTACGAACCCCAACCAGGGCCAACAGCCACCTTACAGATTTGTAAGCTTATTACCAATGAACAAGGGGTGGCAACAAGCGGTCAATGGATAGAGGGTAATTTTACCTTAGAGGGCCCACAAAGGCCTGTTTATATCGTAACTGACTCAACTTCGTCAGTACCAACAACTGTTTTTCAAACCCCTTTAGTGTTGAATGCGGATTTATTAGGCAATGATGGCATTAATGACGCTCAATGCTTAACTTATACCCACTTACCTTTAAGCAACTACTTCTTTGACAGAGAAGTTATTTCAGGCAGTAATTGGTTAGCTCCTAAGTATTATGTTTACAAATTAGGCGAAACCATCTCTTTGAATGACTTTGATGTTTTTCATGATGATTGGTACACGCCAACCACGACAGACGATCACGATCATGAAAGAACCAATGGTTTAGTTGATATGTATCCAGCAGGCGGCCCAGCTAACCAATACAACCAAGCTGTGATTATTTGGAACAGATATCAAACCCAAGCTCCACCGGTTAACCAAGCCCCTTCAATTACTTTGTTAGGGTCTAATCCTTTTAATGTTCAGCTTAATGTTACCTTTACTGACCCAGGAGCGACTTCAACTGACTTAGAAGATGGGGATTTAACTAGCCAAATTAAGGTTTCAGGAGTTGTTAATACTTCAGCCACTGGCACTTATCCCTTAACTTACTCGGTTCATGATTCAGCTGGCTTGGGAGCGACGACAACCAGAAACATAGTTGTTTACCAGACAGCTCCAACCTCAACTCCTCAATGTTCTGATGGCTTAGACAACGACCAAGATGGCGTCATAGACATCCTAGACCCAACTTGCCATTCAGACAACGACCCAAACAACCCAACAACTTATAACCCAAACAAAGACACGGAAAATGAAGCTCCAGTTATTACTTTAACTGGCAATACTAATTTAACTCTTGCCTTTGGCACTTCTTTCACTGACCCAGGAGCAACTGCTCTTGATTTTGAAGATGGTGATATTACAGCTAATATTGTAAAAAGCGGGGATGTTGTTAACACTTCGAATGCTGGGTCTTATACGATTAAGTATAATGTTCAGGATTCACAGGGCTTACCAGCTCAAGAAAAGACAAGAACAGTTCAAGTAGAAGAACAAGGCCATGGCGGTGGCGGTGGCGGTGGCGGCGGAAGCGTCATTGTTAGCTCACCTACCTTAGTTATTAGCAACGAAAAGTTGCAAGAACAAGGCCAAGGCCAAGTTGTTTTGACTTGGGAAACCAATAATCCAGCCGATAGCAAAGTTGTCTACGGCACCTCTTCAATTATTGATTTGAAGAGCTGGTCGCTTGACTATGGCTATCCAGTGGTTACAGCAGTTAATTCTGCTTTAACTAAGACCCATTCAGTGGTTATGTTCGGGCTAGACAATACTTTAAAGTATTATTTCAGACCCGTTTCAGATAATCCTCAATCACAACCAGCGATTGGCAAACAATTAATTTGGCCCCAAGAAGGGCCAGTTATTCCGCCAGTTGCCCCACCGGCTGTGGGTGAATGTTATTATTTATTGGAATACTTGAAAATTGGCCAAGCCAATAATCCTGTTGAAGTAAGGAAGCTTCAAACATTTTTGAATCTGTTTGATGGAGCTAATCTGACGGTTGATGGATTTTTTGACCAAGCCACTTTTAATGCTGTAGAGAAGTTCCAGGCAGAACACCAGAGCGATGTTTTGTTGCCTTGGGGGGGGATTGACCCAACTGGCTATGTTTATATTACTACCAAGAAAAAAGTGAATGAAATGTATTGCCAGAGGCCATTTCCTTTAACCCAAGGCCAGCAAGAAGAAGTTAATGATTACAGGGATTATTTCTTGCAATATCCTGAAATGCCAAGCGATGAAGTTGGTTTTACATACCCAACTTATCCTCTTGGAACAGAAGGCCAATCAGAACAAGGCCAAACCCCAGAACAAACCCCAGAGCAACCAACAGAAACAGCTGTTGCTGGAGGGACTTCTTCGGTTTCTCTTGATAACGAAGGTCTTGTCGCTAACATTGGCTCTCAAACCCCTGAACAAGAAGAAATAAGAGAGAATGAAGAAAGCGAAGAAGGCAAAGGGTTTTTATCTTCTTTGGGAGTAGCTGGAATGGGCGGATTAGTTTCTAATCAGATGATCTATTGGTTTGCTTTAATCTTTATGGTTTTAGTTCTATTTTCAGTTGTGCTTTATTTTAGAGCTAAAAGAAAGCAAGAGATTCCTTATTCAGTCCCACCGTTTCCAGAGAATATTCCTGTCCAGTAAGATGAAAAATCAAGCCCCCTCCTGAGAGGGGGTTTTGGTTTTTTTAGAAAAAAGCTATAATAAAAAATGGATCATATTTCTCTTTATTCAAAATCAAAAATTAAATTTGTTTTGCCTGCTTGGGTAAAACAAGAAAATATTCCTCAAGATAAAAAAATTATCTTGGTTTCTCCTCATTCAGATGACATTTCTATTTCTTTGGGGGGCATTGCTTTTGAGTTAGCCAAGAGAAATCAGGTTTTACCCCTTTTATTTTTCTCTGGTTTTAGGGGAGTGCTTAATAAAAATAAAGAAGAGGCAAGAGAAATAAGGCAAGGGGAGATGAAAAAAGAAGCTAAGGCCCTTGGCTTATTGGCCCCTCTTTTGCTTGACTTAGGTTCTTATGAGAATCCAAAACAAGCATTCAAGAAAGATGTTTTAAAAATTCAAGCCGTATTTTTAAAAGAAAAACCTGATTTTATTTTTTTACCAAAAAAAGATGATTCCCACCCCTCTCACCAATTAGCTGTTCAGTTGACTTTGAACGCCCTTTCTTCTTTAAAGGTAAAACCATTTTTATTCTTTTACGAAAACCCTTGGTCGCTTTTTAAAGAGAATGAAATAAATACAATTTTTTTAATTGACAAAAAGGTCCTAAAAACTAAGAAAAAAGCCATTCTCTGTCATAAGTCCCAATTAAGAAGAACTGATTTTTTAACAGCAGCTTTAGCTTTAAGTAGTTTTAGGGCAGCCACATTACCTGAACAGAGAATTTTTGGCTTTGGTCAAGAATCTAAAGGTTTAAAAACGGACCATTTAGAAGCATTTAAAAGAGATGAAAATATTAATTTTTGAAAATTATCAAGAACTTTGCTTGAAAGTGGCTATTTTTCTTGAAAAAAGAATAAGGCAAAACCCAAAAATGGTTTTGGGTTTAGCTAGCGGAGGCACAGTTGTTGGTCTTTATGAGAACCTTGCTAATTTTTACCAAAAAAAAGGTTTAGATTTTTCAGAAGTAAAGTTTTTTAACCTTGATGAATATTTAGGGTCAGGAATTGAAAAGAAAAATAGCTTTGCTTATTTTATAAAGAAAGTTTTACTTAATCAGGTTAATTCAAAAAAAGAAAATATTTCTCTTTTAAATGGCAAAACAAAAAATTGGCAAAAAGAATGCCTTTTTTTTGAAGAAAAGATTGAGAGAGCTGGAGGTATTGATTTGCAGATTTTGGGGCTTGGTGCTAATGGCCATTTAGCTTTTAACGAGCCGGGCAGTTCCTTTGGTTCAAAATGTCGTTTAGTTAAATTAACCCCACAAACAAGGCAAGATAACAGCCGTTTCTTTCAAAAGAAGGAAGATGTGCCCAAAGAAGCCCTTACTTTAGGGTTAGCCAATATTCTGCTTGCAAAAGAAATTATCCTTTTAGCCAATGGGAAACAAAAAGCAAGGGTAGTTAAAGCCCTTGTTAAAGGAAAAATGACGAAAGAATTTCCCTGTTCTATTTTACAACAACACTCTAAAGTAACTTTATTTTTAGATAAATTAGCTGCTTCTTTATTGTAAATTATGTTTTCTTAAAAGTTTTAATAATTAACCAAGCCAATAATCCGCCAGCTAAAGCGGTTATAAACTGTGGGTATGACATCATTTGAGCTACTTTTTGAGCAATTTGTTTTTGCGTGATTAACCCTAAAACAAGATAGCTTGTTGAAAGTAAAAAAATAAACTTTAAAAATGAGGCAAAAATAACGGCAGCTATAAAGTTTTTCTTTTTTAAGGAAGTGAATGTTATAACCAAAATAGCGTTGCTTGTCATAATAAACGGGATCATGGGGGCAAGGGCTACGGGTAAGGTGCCAACAGATAAAGCAATTAAGCTAGGTAGCAAACAAAGCATCAGGGCCCCTTCAATGGGCAAAAATAAGACAGCTAAAAAGAGCATGGCGTTCACTAAGGGGCCAGTTATAATTTGAAAATGAAACAAAGGGGCGACAACAGAAATAGCTAATAAAGTGCCAAACTTTGTTAAAGAAATGATTTGACTTCTCTTGAGGGCGATTATTTTTGTTTGCATGTATATTTTACTTTAGTTATTTGGTTTCTTAATTTTTCTGTTTTTAAAAAGTCCTTATAAACTTGTTTGACGATTGGATTTTGACTAGCCACTTTTAAATTTTCTTTTTGGTCTATCTGATAAAGGCCCTCGGCTCTTTTTTGCCTAATTTCTTTATCTTGGGGTAAGGGTTGCCCACCCCCGCCAATACAACCTCCTGGGCAAGCCATAACTTCTAAACAAGAATAGGCCTGTTTGTTTTCTTTTAATTCCTCTAAGATATTTTTAGCTTGTTTAATGCCAGAGAGAGCCACCATTTTTATTTTCTTATTTAATAAATTAAGCTCTACTTTTTTCAAGTTTTCTTGGCCCCTGACTTGTTCATAAACAATTTTTGGTAAAATTTCTTTTTGTTTTTCCCAAAAAGCAACTCGCAAAGCTGACTCCATTACCCCTCCGCTGGCCCCATAGATAACCCCGCTCCCAGAAGGCACGCCTAAGGGTGTGTCACATTTTAGTGGCTTTGCTTTTTTTAGGTCAATTCCTTTTTTCTTGAAAAGAAAAGCAAGCTCTCTGGTTGTTAAGACAAAATCAACTGGTTTTAGTTTGCCAATTAAAAACTCCTTTCTTTCAATCTCAAATTTTTTAGCCACGCAAGGCATTACTGAAACAACAGTGATGTTTTCTGGTTTTATTTTTTGTTTTTTAGCGAAATATGTTTTTATTAACCCGCCTAAAATTATGTGCGGGGGGCGGGCCTGGCTTAAATTTTTAACAAATTGAGGGTAATAGGCCTCAACAAACCGAACCCAAGCTGGGCAGCAAGAGCTTAAAAGGATATTTCCTGTTTTATTTTTTAATTTTTCTAAAAGTTCATTTGCTTCTTCAAAAGTTGTAAAATCAGCGCCAACTGAAACATCAAAAATATAATCTACCCCTAATTTTTTGATGGCTCCAACTAATTTTTCTGTCACTACCGAGCCAAAAGGCAAGTTAAACTCTTCACCAATACTTGTTCTGATGCTGGGCGCAAACTGGAAAATAACCACTTTATTTTTATTTTGAAGCGGTTTTTCAATATCTTCAAATTCACCCACTGCCTCAAAAGCGCCCACAGGGCAGTGAGCTAAGCATTGCCCGCAATAAATACAAGTTTTTTTTGGGTTAGGCCTTACTTCAAAGAAGCCATTTTTTTCAACTTTTTCTAAGTAGCCAACTGATTGGTTTTGGCAAACTTCAACACAGTTATAGCAATTTATACATTTTGAAGAGTCAAAAATAAGGGCTGGCCCGAAATTATATGTCGGAAAATCTTTTTTGCGGTCTTGAAACTTATCTATTTCAACCTGATATTCTTTCGCCATTTGTAAAAATGAACAAGAGTGACAAAAAACACAATCAGTGCATTCTTCTTTATGTTGGCTAAATAAAAGTTCAAGATTTGTCTTTCTTAATTTTCTAATCTCCACTGAATCAGTTTCTATTTTCATACCGTTTTCAGCTTTGGCTTGGCAAGAAGGCAAAAAACACTTTTTTTTGTTTTTAAAAGTAACTTCAACCAAACAAATTCGACAGTTTGCTTTGATTTTTAAGTCGGTATGATGGCAAAGGGTTGGGACATATGTTCCGCTATTTTTAGCTATTTCAAGAATGGTTTTGCCAAGCGGGGCTGTAATTTTTTTGCCATTGATTGTAATTTTAATTTTTTGCATGTAGCTTTTCTAAAGTAGTTTAGCTATGGCGGTTTTGAAGGGTCGAGGTAAAATTCTTCCATAAGGGCATAAAGAGGCCTTTTCTAATAAGTTGAAAATATCAGCTAAGGTTTGTTTGTCTTGAGAAAGCAGTTCTTCTTTTTGGAGAATTTCTAAAATACGAAATGTGCCTTCTCGGCAAGTGGCACAAAGGTCGCAGTTTTCTTTAAAAAAGAATTTTGCCCATTTACGCATTAAAACCATTGGGTTTGTTGTTTTTTTGTCATAAACAATAATTGAGCCAAGTGAAGTGATTGGCCTGTCTAATTCATTCGGCAAAAGTATTTCCCCACTAGCCCCACCACCTACCTGCACAAAGAAATCAAACCACGGCCGATTACCAGTGATGGTTAAAATATCTCTTATAGTAAAATCAAAAGGTAGCTTATAAACCCCCTTTTGTTTAACCTTGCCAGCAATAGAGTAAAATCTTTCGTAATTGTATTGGTTTTTCGCTATTTTTGAAACCCAGTAAAATGTCTCTAAATTATTTATTAAGGTTGGTTTTCCGAAAACGCCTGCTTCGGCTGGCAAGGGCGGTTTTACCCTTGGCTCTTTTGCTTTGGTCTCAATAATATTGCAAATAACGGTTTCTTCGCCATTTAAATAGCCCTCTGGTTTTTCAAAAAGCTCAATGGGTAGGTGATGGGTTAATTTTATTAGTTTTGGTTTTAATTTGCGATAATATTTTTTATTTAAATATAAAAAACCAGTTTTTGCCCCAACTGTCTCAAGGGCTAATTTTATGCCAAAAATAACATCTTTAGGGTAATGTTTTAAAATATAGTAGTCCTTTTGGGTTTTAAGCTCGCCTTCAGCCCCATTGCAAACAACATATTTAATTTTGGCTTTTGAACCTTTAACTTTTTTCCATTTAAGCCAAACTGGAAATGAAGAACCGCTCATACCTAAAAGCCTTGACTTTTTAATTTTTCGAATTAATCCTCGCATTTATTTTTAATATTTTAAGTATATTTTATTTTACCATTTTATCTTGAGTTCTTGCAATTATTCTCTTGTGCAAAACTTTATTTTTATATTAACATTCTAATATTCTCAAGAATGTTGGAATGTTTAATGGGGGGCTGGAATAGGGTTGTTGTTTGTGTCTGTGGAGAAGTAATTGCCTGTTAGTAAAATTTGTTTTAAAATATAAATATATGTTAAATAAAAATAAATTTTCTAAAGTTTTAAGGTTAGTTGTTTCTATTGGAGCTTGTCAAATGGCTGGGGTTATTGGTGCCATTTTTACTACACCTAAAATCGGCTCGTGGTATTTAGCCCTCCAAAAGCCAAGCTTTAACCCGCCAAGTTGGATTTTTGGCCCTGTTTGGACATTACTTTTCTTTTTAATGGGGGTTTCACTTTTTTTAGTTTGGGAAAAGGGCTTTACTTCAAAAAAAGTTAAAACAGCACTTTTGTTTTTTGTCAGCCAACTATTTTTTAATATTCTCTGGTCTGTTTTATTTTTTGGCTTGGGGAAACCCTTCTTTGCTTTTATTGCGATTTTTATTCTCTGGGCTTTTATTGCTTTAACTATTTTAAGCTTTGTTAAAATATCTAAGATAGCCGCTTGGTTGTTGCTTCCTTACTTATATTGGGTTGCCTTTGCCTCTGTCTTAAACCTAATGATTGTCTTATTGAATTAACCTGCAGAAGAAAATAAAATAGAACAAAACTTTAACCTTCAAGGGTTAAAGTTTTTTGTTATAGATTTTCAGTTATCCACAAATTTATATTTGACAGAATGAATAGTCGGGTATAAGATAAAATTATGAAGAAGCAAATTACTCCAAGACAAAAAGACCTTTTAAGGATTATTTATAACTTTATTCAAAGTGATGGTTTTCCGCCTACTTTTGAACAAATGCGAGAAAAATTAGGGGTTGTTTCTAACCAATCAGTTGTTGATCTTTTAGAAAAGTTAAAACAAAAACGGTTTCTAAAAAAGGGAACAGGCGCGCGGGAATTGGTAGTATTGCCTTTAGGCTATCAAATACTTGGTGAGCCCCCTTTAGCCGCTTTTTTAGGTGCTACAGCGGCGGGCTGTCCTATAGAAGCTGTTGAGATATCGGGCGAATGGCAAACCTTGCCTTCAGGTTTTGAGAAAATTGAGAAATTAAATGATGAAGTTTTTATTTTAAGGATTTATGGGGACTCAATGATAAACGCTGGGATTGACGATGGCGATTTGGTCTTGGTTCAAGTGAAAGAAGAGTTTTATTCAGGCGAAGTTGTTTTAGCTAAGGTGGGCGATGATTCAACGGTTAAAAGATTTATCTCGCAAGATAAGCCACCTTATATTTTTTTAAAACCAGAAAATCCAAAATACCAGCATATTTCTTTTACGGACGAAACCAAATTAGTTGGCAAGGTGATTTCTGTTTTAAAAAATGGCTATTGGCAACAAGTTAAGTAATAAATAAAATTAAAAATTTATGCCTACAGAAAAAGTAAATAAAATAGAAGAGGTTTTAGATAAAATTTTTCATAATAGCGAAACAATCTATGGGTTGCAGGAGTTTAGCGATATCTCCCTCGGTGATGTTTTAGAAATAACCGAACAAGAAAAAGATAAATTTTATCTTAAAGATATAAAATCAGGTCAGCAAAGAATTGTTTTTGACGAGCAAAAACAAAAAGGCAGGCCAGAAGAAATAATCCGTCAATTATGGCTTTATAAGTTGCATAATAACTATGGTTATCCGCTAGAGCAAATAGAAACTGAAAAAAGCGTGCATTTTGGCAAAGAAATTCACACTAAAGCCGCAGACATTGTTGTTTATAAAAAAGATAAAATAACCCCTTATATTATTATTGAGACCAAAAGTCCAACCGACAAAAAAGGCATTGAGCAATTAAAAAGTTATCTTTCAGCTGAAGGCGCGGAAATAGGGCTGTGGAGTAATGGCCAAAAAAGGATTATTTTATATAGGCCTTATCCTAAAGAGTTTAGCGATACTTTGCCCGACTTGCCAAAGTTTAATCAAACGATAGACGACTTACTTGAAGCCAAAAAAAACCTCTTAGACTACACTGACCCAAAAGCTAATTTAAAGCAAATGATTGAATCAATGCAGGAATTGGTTTTAGCTAATGCTGGGGGCGATGTTTTTAATGAGGTTTTTAAATTGATTTACGCCAAACTTTTTGACGAATCGGAAGCCAAGTATAACAGACAGGGCAATGAAATTTATTTTAGAAAATACAAGGATTCTTCAAAAACTTACCAAGTTATTAATGATTTGTTCAAAAAAGCGGTAAAAAAATGGCCAGGTACATTTTTAGAGCAAGATAATTTAAAATTATCACCCGACCACCTATCTATTATAGTTGGCGAGTTGGAAAAAGCACGACTTTTTGGCTCGGATTTATCAATTATTGACGAGGCCTTTGAGTATTTAATCCCAGAGGTGGCTAAAGGCAAGAAGGGTCAGTATTTTACGCCAAGGCATGCTATTTCAATGGCGGTTAAAATGTTAAATCCTAAAAAAGATGAGTTTATTATTGACCCAGCTTGCGGTTCGGGTGGCTTTTTAATTTCAGCAATGTATCAAGTTAAAGATAATTATTTAAATAAAAACGAAGAAGCAATGAGGGAATATGCCAAAGACCATATTTGGGGCATTGATTTTGCTGATGAAATTTCTAAGGTGTCTAGGGCTTTAATGTTGATTGCTGGCGATGGTAAGTCGCATATTTTTAAACTGAACACCCTTGATCCAAGAGAGTGGCAAGGTGAAAACTCCGATTTGCTAAACGCTAGAGCTCAGCTGCAAACTCGGCTTTTAAATATGGATAATTCGGTTGATAATGCGGACAATCAAAGAAGTTTCCATTATTTTAACTTTGATATTTTGCTAACCAATCCACCATTTGCTGGAGAAATAAAGGATAGTGGGATTTTACGTCAATATTTTTTTGGTAAAAAGAAAAGTAAATTAGTTAATAAAGTTGAACGGCATATCTTATTTATTGAGCGAGTTTTAGATATGATAAGGCCCGGAGGGCGGTTGGCGATTGTTTTGCCTCAAGGCGTTTTAAATAATACCAATATGGAGTATGTCAGAGAATATCTTTTTGACAAAGCCCGCGTTTTAGCGGTAGTTGGCTTAGCGATCAATACCTTTAAGCCGCACACCGGCACGAAAACGAGTATTTTGTTTTTGCAGAAATGGGGCAGGGAGGCAGGGGAGCCATTAAAAGATTACCCGATTTTTATGGCGGTTTCTAAAAAATCAGGCAAAGACAACTCTGGGAATTATGTTTTTAAAAAAGACACAAACGGAAGTCCTGTCCACGATTCAAGGGGTCGAAAAGTTTTAGACCACGATTTAGACCAAATAGCCAACGAATTTATCAAATTCGCTAAAAAAGAGAAGCTGGACTTTTGGATGTAAAAATATAAAGTAAAAATATGAAAAAGAATGAAAAACTACAAATGGATTTTTAACAAATGCAAGTAAAATATGCCAGTATATTCAATAATCAAAAAATCGGAGCTGGAGGGAGCTTTGCGAATTGACGCTGAATATTATCAGCCAGAGTATTTAGATATTACAAAAAAATTAAGAAACAATAAGTTTTTTAGAAAATTTTCTGAAATTACAAATGGTGGAAATTATGGTGTTTTACCTGACAGCGTTGATTATATCGCAGATGATTCATCGGAAGAATTTATTTATCTAATAAGGGGTATAGATATGAGGGGATTATGTATAAATGAGGATGATTTGATAAAAGTGCCGAAAAAATATTTTAATCCAAAGGCAGGAACTCGCGAGGGCGATTTATTATTTTTGGTAAAAGGGGCAACTATTGACTCAGAAGATTCAGTAGCCATCACTCCAAAACTTCCCAATATAGCTATTTTTAACGGGAGTGTTTATAGGTCAAAATTAAAAAGTAATATTTTGCCCGAATATGCCTATTTATTTATGAGAACAAAGTATTTTTATGAACAAAAAAGGAGAATGGTATCTAATATCGGCATTGAATACAATTCGCAATCGGAAATAAAAAATTATGATTTTTTTGTACCACCGATAGATTTTCAAACAGAAATAAAACAAAATGTGCGAGAAACTTTTAGATTATTAGATGAGTCAAAAAGTTTTTATTCTCAAGCTGAGCAGATGTTATTAAAAGAATTAGAGTTGGAGGGCTTTGAGGTGGAGAATGATTTGGTGTCAATTGTTAAGTTTTCAGAGGTTAAAAGGGTTGGGCGAATAGATGCGGAGTATTTTCAACCAAAATATGAAAAAATAATTTCAAGAATCAAACAAACAAAGCATAGCTTGCTTGGTGATTTAGTTTCAATCAAAAAAGGTATTGAAATAGGGGCAGAGCAATACCAAGAAAATGGTAAGGTTTTTATCAGGGTTAGCAGTTTATCAAAGCAGGGCATTATCGATAAAGATCAAAAGTATTTAAGCGATGAATTATATCAAAAATTAAAAGTGAATTTTGAGCCAAAAATTGGTGAAATCTTGCTAACCAAAGACGCAACGCCTGGTATTGCTTATGTTTTGCAAGAAAAAATTGAGGGTATTATTTCCAGTGGAGTTTTACGTTTAAAATTAAAACAAGAAATTGAAGCAGGGTATTTAACTTTGTTTATAAATTCCATTTTAGGGCAAATGCAATCCGAAAGAGATGCGGGGGGTTCAATAATCGCACATTGGAAGCCCGAGCAAATTAAAAGCTTAGTCGTTCCGATTTTACCTAAGCAAACTCAACAACAAATTGCGAAATTAGTTCAAAAAGTGCATCAATTTAGGCAAAAAGCTAAAGAATTATTAGAGCAGGCCAAGCAAAAAGTTGAAAGTTCAATCGAAGAATCATAAAATAAACTCATAGCATAACAAAAAATAACATTCTTATATTCTCAAGAATGTTGGAATGTTTAATAGGCAAGGTATGGGGTTTTAATAGGAGAGATTCTTCAGTCGTTGAGGCGACTTCAGAATGACAAAATTGCAATTTAAAGCTTAAACAAAAATTACCCTTTTTGAGGTAGTTTTTGTTTAAGCTTTCGGGGTGTGGGGAATTCCTCCCCCCAACCCCCTCCTTCCGCTACGCCCTCGCTCGCCTGCCCGTCCGTAGCCGACAGGCGAAGGCGGGGACTGCCATTTTTTTCGGCGGAATTGGAGGCCGTGCCAATTTCATTAGTGCGTCGCCTAAATATAAATGTTGAAAAAAGTTTTTAAACAACCTCAATTCATTTCCATACAAGCCATTTAAAATCCCCTGTTCTTTTTTAGTGTCGTATCTTAGCCAGCCAACAAACTTTTTAATATGGGTTTTGTTCTTTTGTTCCACAAAGCAGTTGTCGTTTTTTTTGTAAGGTCTTGATCTTGAAAAACCGACATTCTGCTCTTGGGTGTATTTGTAAAGATGATTATTGATAAACTCTGTTTCGTTGTCTGAATGTATCTCTTGCCAAGAGAAAGGAAACCGGCCTTTGATTTTATTGAGCCCGAGTTGCGTGTTTAATTGTCCCTTGCCAAGGATGGCCTCGCCCTCCCACCAGCCAGTGGCGATGTCGGTTGCAGACAAGGTGTTTAAATACTCTCCCGAAGCTGATTGACCGCAGTGTTCAACAAGGTCAATTTGGATATTCCCAAGGATTTTTCTGTTTTGCTGGCTTGATGTTTTAACCGGGATAACTTGATAAAGAAGGGGGTTGTCCTTTTGTTTGTATTTAAGATGAAGTCGCTCAACTTCTTTCTGATGTTTTAATTTTTCGTCAATAGTTGAGCTTGAAATTTGTTTTAATTTTTGAGCTGTTTAACCTGAACACTTTAATTCTCCAAAAAGCCTTAGTCGTTCCACCTCATCTTTTAGAAGTGGCTCCAGTCGCTGCCCGCAGGCAAAGTCAAAGATTTTCCAACACTCAACTAAAGCTGCTTTGACTGTTTCGTCGTATGTTTGCTTACGCTTTTTTCTCGTTTGCCCGACCTTTAAGTAATTGCCTGTTCTGATTTTTCTGATAACATAGTCCCTGTTTTGCTTGGTGGTTTTACAGAACTCATCAAGGAGTAAACCTTTCTCCTTTTTTGATTTGGTTAAATAGCCCCTTTGCTCTATGAGAGCTTTGAGGTATTGGTTTTTAGAGAGCATATCCATATTTGAGGTAAAATGAATTAAATGGTTTTAAATATTCAAAGACCTTTTACTTCATTTTAACTCTTTTTCAGACAATCATTTCACCGACATTTTAAATGATTTAATCAACCCTCGTTCACTTACATTTTACATCATTTATTGCGAGCTCTTGACAAGAAAAATTAGATTTTATATAATATTAGTAAGTTGCGAAAATTCATCATTGAAAACGCTAAATAACGGAAGCCGTTAAATGTGCATTGCAATTTTTCATACCGAACAACCAA
>Ga0210057_1004130_pt1 | contig 19559 bp, 16 predicted proteins | sample CryGeyCG2114_010_2_FD_183968 | JGI IMG/M metagenome (GOLD analysis project Ga0210057, IMG submission 183968) | Groundwater microbial communities from aquifer - Crystal Geyser CG10_big_fil_rev_8/21/14_0.10 (SPAdes) (version 2) | ecosystem: Environmental > Aquatic > Deep subsurface > Groundwater ...
AAATGAAACAAGAAATTTGAAAAATAATAAAAAGCTTAATCACAGTTCTAAATGCTTAAAGGTTTCTAAAGTTCGTCGATAGCCCATCTTGACGATCTCAGCCATTTTGTCCGGATTAAGACTAAATGAATTAATAAAAAATAACTTAAAATTTTTGTTTTCAGGGTAAATATCAATGAGTTTTACTTTTGAACTATAGTTTAACTTTCTTTCTAAAATAGAAAGGAGTCGAGACGTATGAGCACGACTGAACTGATTAGTTTTCATATATTCTTGAACAGTATCAAGTATATCTTTGGAAGCAGCCCTTCTAGCGCGGCTATCAACAATTTTCTTTTGAATAAGTAAGTAGATAGATTGGACCGCAATTGCGGGTAAACCGTAATTAACCAAGCTCCCAATTTCGTCTTGGTAATGATAGGGAGTGTGTGTCCAGCTGCTGATAATGAAGTCGCAACCATTGTCGATCGAGACGTGGGTACTTAAGGTTTCGCGAATTTCACCGTCAATATAGTAGTCGGTATCATTGGTGTGCGGATTTTGAATGGGATACGGGCTATAAAATGGTGGAACACTCATACTTGCGGCGACTGACTCGGCAACTGGTATACCAGTATAATAGTGGGCAGTGCTGTCATGAAAAGGACTTGGATAATTATATTTACTAAAAATAACCTTTCGTGAGTGATCTAGTTGTGTTGCTACAATAAAAAGGTCTGCATCATAATCTTTGAAATCATTTGAGATAAGAATATTTTCGCAAAGGTATTTATGCAGGCCATGAGTACTGAAGAGGCCGCTGATATTAAGAAAAGGCCTGAATAAATGCTTTAAAAAAATTGGAAAATTCTCAAATGGATCAAAACCCTTTGATCTTGGAGGTTTCTTGCGTGGGCTACCAACATAAAGCATGTCTTTATAGGTAATACCCTTAAGAGATGCATTGCGCCTATCAACAGATGACTCGATGACATCCATAGGCCTATAACCAGAAGCAAAGTACAAGGAAACAAGAGCGCCAGCGCTAGAGCCGACATATGTACCGATTTCGAGGTCACTTTTAGCTGATTGATTGTTTTTAAGCGTAAAGCCAAGCTCCTCTAGGGCCAAGGCCACACCTAGGTGCCAAGCAGCGGCCTTAACAACGCCACCTGAAAGAACAAGCGCTGTCTTTTTATTTTGAAAGGGGCGAAGATCTACGCTTTGCGTTATTCGAGGTGCCATCTAAAGAAAACCCAAGTTGAAGCAAATAAAGGTTTAAGAATTAAAATTGTATCTTTAAAATAAGACTAGATAAATAAAAGAATTCTTTAGAAAAAAGCGTGTTTTTTATGAACAAATCAATCAAGTTACTCAACTTAAAGACATGCCTTGCATTAATACTTTGTTTAATGCTTCAAATGTCTTTGCTTGGCACTGTTCAGGCTGCTAGATCCATCAGACAGTGCCTAATACTTCCAATCATGGATAACATGGAAGGTGCAATTGCCTACAAGGTTTTTGAAGAATTAGAAACCTATGTAAAAAATAGCGATTGGTGCATATACAAATCAAATTCGGAAATACTCGATATCCTAAATTCGTACAAAAATAATTTGCAATCACATCTTGAAAATAGCGATGTGCTAAAAATAATATCAGAAAAGACTGATGCCGGCGCTCTTATCAGATTAAAATTGTTTCCTCAGCCAAACGGCGCAAAAATAACTATGAGTATAATTGGGGAAAACGGAGTTGATCTATATTTCAATGAAACAACAATAGTTCCATCTATGGATCCAAGTGTAATAGCTCAAGCAGGCATTAATTGGCTCAACCAATTTGCAAAAACCATTCCCTATGAAGGCACAGTAACTGGAATCTTAGGTGAGCAGTTCACCGTCAATGCTGGGAAAAATCTGGGACTTTTTGACGGCACTACAATAAAAATTTTAAGGCCTCTGGGCAAAAGAAAACATCCTCTTTTAAAAGAGATTGTTGATTGGGATACTCTAAAAATAGCAGGCGGGAAAATATTTTTTGTTGCCGCCACCCAATCCCAAGGAAAAATTCTAGAGTATGAAAAAGGCCAGCAAATAAAAATGGGAGATTGGGTTGTAAAACAAATAGTTGAAGATCAGATTGAGACACTAGGAGCGGAGAAAAGAACAGACTATAGCAATGACGATTTTAAATTTGGTAAACTAGGAATTGTAAACTTTTCATTCATGGCGGGCCAGGGCAGTGCCACCTCCTTAAATGACTCTACATTAAGAAAAGTTGGAGGCGTTGGCATAGGCATAAGCGTAGCTTCGGAATTGTGGATAACTAGAAAGTTCTGGGGCGGAATGCAAATAGACAAGCAGTTTTCCTCTTATAGCAAACAAGAAGGAACGTTGGCTTTGGATAGTAATTCAGTAAATAAAACAATGCTAAAATTTAAATTCGGATATAAATATTTGCCCTTAGGATTTTTTTACGGACCACAACTTGATGCATACGTAGGCTATGCCAATCAGTCATATGGAATGGACACTTCCACCTCAGATGGGTTTACAGATATATCATTCTCGGGGCCATTGCTGGGTATAAGAGGAAATATTCCATTTAAAAATAAATATAGAGTGGGAGGGGGATTGGATTTTATTTTGAGCCCATCATATACTGAAAATGTAACTGTATATGGTGAAAAAGATAGCAGCTCAAGTTATACAATCTATTTCTTTGGCCAGTATTTTTACGCACCAACAATAACGTTAGATGCGAATCTAGAGATAATATCCAGCAGTGCAGAATTTCGCAATCCTTCCAGACAAATTGAATTTAAAGACACAAATTTAAAATTTGGCGTCACGTATCTCTTTTAAAAATATGAATAAAGTTCAAAAGCTTGAAGAGCTAGTTAGATATCATAAGGCATTATATTATCAGGGAAGACCGGAAATCTCTGACTATGATTATGATAAAATAGAAGAAGAATTAAGAAAAAATGATCCCAAAAATCGCGCGCTAGAAATAGTTGGGAGCGATACACTTATGGGGGAAAAAGTTGAGCACGAAAAAAAAATGCTTAGCTTGGAAAAAACCTACACTGAAAAAGAACTAATAAAATGGATACACAAGAGAGATGTCGTTGCCATTTATAAAATTGATGGAGTTAGTTGTTCATTGATCTACCAAGATGGAATTATATCTATCGGTAAAACAAGAGGTGATGGAAAAACAGGAGAGAATATTACCTCTAAAGTTCTGTGGATATCATCTATCCCGAACCATATACACGTAAAGGAAAAGATTGAAGTTAGAGGGGAGATATTTTGCACTCTTGATAATTTTATAAAGTTAGGCGATGAAATGCATCGAATTGGGCTCGAAATGCCTTCGTCTGCGAGAAATATTGTCGCAGGGTTAATGGGGCGCAAAGATAATATTGAATTATCAAGATATTTATCATTCATGGCCTTTGATATTATATCGGAACAAAAGACTGAAGCTGAAATCGATAAATTCACATTGTTAAAAGATCTAAATTTTCAAGTTCCAATGGTATTTCATTGTCATGAATCCAAAGATGTGACGGCTGCAATCGATTCTGCCAGGGAATTTATGGATGAGGGTGATTACCAAATTGATGGTCTTGTTTTTAGCTATAATCAAACGTCTTTACATGAAAAGCTCGGTGAGACTGCTCATCATCCACGTTATAAGATTGCTTTTAAATTTGAGGGAGAGACGCGAATAACAAAAATAAATGGAATAACTTGGGGGGTAAGCAGGAATGGGATTCTTACTCCTGTCGCGCAAGTTGAGCCAGTAACAATAAGTGGGGCCGAAATTTCAAATGTAACATTACATAATTATGGGATGGTAAGGGAGTTTTCTTTAAAAAAAGGTGATGAAATTGAGATTGTTCGCTCGGGCGAGGTTATTCCAAAATTTCTTAGGGTGGTTAATTCATTTCCGGGTGAAATAGAAATACCGGATATCTGCCCGTCTTGTTTCTCAAGTCTTGAATCTGATGAAATTCGATTATACTGCCGCAATCAAAAATGCCCAGAGAAAAATAAATTGATAATTTTAAACTTTATACAAAAAATAGGTATTGATGATCTAAGCGAGAAAAGATTGGAAGAGATGATAAGAAAAGGGTTAGTCGGTGATATACCTGATGTGTATAAATTAAGCATAGAAAACCTTCTCACCTTAGGTAAAACCAAAGAAAAACTGGCATCAAAACTTTTTGAAAATATTCAAAAAACTAAAGAAGTTGATCTGGTAACATTTTTGGCGTCGCTTGGAATATCAGGAGGCGCGTATAATAGTTGTGAGAAAATTGTTGCAGGTGGGTTTAATAGTATTGAGAAAATTGAGTCAATGAAAGTCGAAGACTTAGTTAAACTCGAGGGATTTGCAGAGAAGTCAGCACAAGATTTTGTGTCAGGAATCAAGGAAAGGCATGATCTGATCAGGTCATTGTTGGCACTAGGTTTCAAAATTGAAAACAAACGTATATTTCAAGAAGGAATATTGTCGGGCCTTACATTCTGTATTACAGGAGATCTTTCTATAAAAAGGAATGAAATGATTAAGCTTATTAAATCTCAGGGTGGCGAAGTGTCTTCTTCTGTTTCAAAAAATACCAACTTTGTACTGACTAATAAGGCAGATTCTACTAGTTCAAAATATAAAAAAGCACTCGAGTTAAAAATTCCAATCATCACAGAAGATGAATTATACAAATTGATAGATCAGGGCAAAAAATGAGCAAGCTCAAAGCAGTCTTTATATGTCAAAGTTGTACATATCAAAGCCCTAAGTGGCTTGGAAAATGTCCAGAATGCTCAAATTGGAACAGTTTTATTGAAGAGATTGTCAGCAAAGAATCCAGGCCTGCCTCCTCTATATCTGTAGCAAAAAAAAATCCTGTTTGTTTGGACGATGTAGATTTTGGTGAAGCAACGCACATAAGCACTGGTATAGGAGAATTTGACCGGGTTCTCGGTGGTGGAGTAGTGCCTGGCGGATTGGTGCTGATTGGGGGAGAGCCTGGAATTGGTAAGTCGACGCTGCTTTTAAATATGGCGTCGAAAATTTCTGCAAATATTGAAAGACCAGTACTATATATTAGTGGCGAGGAATCCTTGTCGCAAATCGCTCAGCGGGCAAGAAGGTTGAAAGTAAATTCAAAAAAGATTTTATTTCATAGCGAGATTTCAACAGAAGAAATTGCCAGTATTGTTAATCAGGTAAATCCTGGAATTTTAATTGTTGATTCAATTCAAACTTTAATCTCATCGCAAATAGCGTCACCTCCTGGAACAGTAAGTCAGCTAAGAGAAGCAACATATGAATTAATGAATCTGGCCAAGAGTAAAAATTTACCGATATTTGTCGTGGGCCATATAACCAAGGATGGATCGATAGCAGGGCCTAAAATATTGGAGCATATGGTAGACGCTGTTATTTATTTTGAAGGTGATAATCAAGGTATTTATCGTATTTTAAGATCGTATAAAAATAGATTTGGGAATACAAATGAGGTAGGTGTTTTTGAAATGGGTAGCTCTGGCCTTGAAGAGGTTAAAAACCCATCTGAATATTTTTTGGAAAATTCCAATGCTAGTGATTATGGCAGAGCAATCGTCTGCACACTAGAAGGTACTCGTCCCATTTTTGTAGAAGTTCAATCGCTTGTAGTTGAGAATCGATTTGGCAATGGCCGGCGAACAACTCAGGGAGTAGATAGCAATCGGCTTAATATGCTTGTGGCGATAGCTGAAAAATATCTCTCAATGCCAATCGGATATAATGATATATATACTAATGTAGTTGGGGGATTAAAGCTAACAAGCAGGGACAGTGACTTGGCAATGTTATCCTCATTATTAAGTTCTTATAAAAGTTCTCCCATTGATAATAAAACGATATTTATTGGCGAATTGGGATTAAGCGGGGAGATAAGATCCGTTCCTCAAGTTGAAGCAAGAATTAAGGAAGCTGCCCACTTAAAATATTCACGCATAATCACGTCAGATCAATCCATTAAGAAAATAAATACAAGATACCCAATTGAAATTGTAGGTATAAGTAAAATAAATAATATTTTAGATTTTATTTAGCTAATATTGAAAATTTCCAACGAAAAAATTATAAAAAAAGCCGGTGGATGTAATCATCCCAAAGTAGTTGTTTTTCAGACAAATAAGTATGGTGTGCAGATACTTGAGGTTTAAAGCTTGCATCGAATTTCCACAATGAGCTAATTTTATCCATAGAAAGTATCCCGCCTCCAATAGCAGCGCCCAGAGCAGCACCATAGGCAGTGGTTTCTATAACAAGCGGTCGAATAATTTCAACATCAGATATTAGCGCCTGGAGTTCGAGTAGAAAATTATTCGAAACAGCACCACCATCAACCTTAAGAGATGAAAGCGGAGTCGATGCATTCTTTTTAAAAATACGAATTATATCATTAATGGAATAGCAAATTCCCTCCAGGCAAGCGCGGGCAATGTGAGATTTTTGGGTGTCGCGGGTTAAGCCTAAAATTGCACCTTTGGCATGAGACTTCCAATATGGGCTACCTAGGCCGGTGAAAAATGGCAAGAAAAGAACATTTTTCATCTCTTCTAGGTTGTTGGCAGATTCAGCAAGTGTTTGTACCTCCGAAGCTTTGGAAATAAAGCCAAGGTTGTCTCTTAAAAATTGTACTGCCGCACCTGCAATATAACAGCTTCCTTCAAGAGCATAGGCAGCCTGACGATCATATTTATAAGCTACGGTTGTAATAAGTCCGTCTTGACTATAATTTATGTGGTTTCCAGTATTAAGAAGAAGAAAAGCCCCGGTGCCGTAAGTGCATTTCATTTCTCCAGACTGGGTGCAACCCTGACCAAATAAGGCCGATTGTTGATCACCAAAAAGGCAAGTAATAGGAATGCCATCACTAAGAAAGCCGACCTTCTGAGTGACGCCGAAGTGATCAAAGGTATTACAGATTTTAGGCAAAAGAGATGAATCAATTTCAAAAATTTTTAATAAACTGTTATCCCAATTTAAACTTTCTAGATCCATTAGCATTGTGCGACTAGCATTTGTTGGTTCTGTACAATGAGATTTTCCAGCCGTGAGTTTGTAGAGCAAGTAAGTATCAATCGTTCCCAAAAGTAAGTTTTTTGCCAAGTGAGCGGATTTAACTGGCTCACAATTTTTTAGCAGCCAACGCATTTTGCTGCCACTAAAATAAGCATCAATTGGCAAACCTGTTTTTTTTGATATCGCAGCAGCTTGAGAAGATGATTTAAGAGAATCACAAAAATCAGAAGTACGTCTATCTTGCCAAACAATGGCGTTGGCCAGTGGCTTGCCTGATCTATCAAATGCGCAAGTAGTTTCACGTTGATTGGTGATGCCAATCGAAACTAAGTCGCGATCGTTAAATTTAAATTCATTTTTAAGTTTTATAACTGCTGTCTCGGTAGACTTCCAAATATCATCAAGATCGTGTTCCACCCAGGAAGGCCGGGGATAGATTTGTGGAAATTCGCAATTTGCTTTGCCAACTAATCTGTATGTCTCGGTTTCAATTAGAGCAGCGGTAGTCCCTGTTGTGCCCTGATCTATAGATAAAATATATTTCATGTAGACTCCTAATTAAAATCGATGCTCTGACTATTGGGGCTGGCTATGACCTTGACATAATTTTTCCATCTGTCGGAAATACCTGTACCAACCAAATTTAAAAGCAAAAAAGAAAAGCCAATCATAATAAGAAAAAGCAAAATGAATTCTAAAAATGTCTGACCGCTGGCGTCGGAAGCTATACTTTTGAGGCGTTTTTTATTATAAAGATTCATGGCTCCATTTTAGTGATAAACTTGGACGAAAGAAACATAATGAGATGAAAAAATTTTTCCCAATAACAGTACTATTTATAATGGTTTTTACCGGACTCCTGGTGACGCAGGTGCTTATAGATAAACATGATTCTAACGCGGTGACGCCTAGCGTCGAAAAGAGTTCCCAGAAACATTACGAAACTTTGTTTAGAAGTTATGAATTTACAGATACCACAAGTCACAAATTTAAATTAGCTGACATGAAATCCCCAATTGTGATTGTAAATTTTTGGGCATCATGGTGCCTTCCTTGCTTGGAAGAGCTACCAGGTTTGGTAGAGCTAAGAAAAAAAATTCCAGAGTCCGAGTTACAAATTTTTGCGGTTAATGCTGATATGGATGAGCAGGATAAAATGATTGCGAAAATTATTGAAAAATACAAACTCAATTTTCCTGTGATTCCAGATAAGAGTTCAAAAATATTAGGCGACTTTATTGTGAATGCAGTTCCTGTCTCTATTATTTTTAATCATGGTAAAATTGTCCAAGTTAAAAATGGTACAATAGATTTTTCTTCGGAAGAATTCATCGCTAGCATCAAGAAGCTAATCAATCCTCAGAACTAAATTCTTTCCCCAATTATAAGTAATCTCTTGTATGTCCTGACATTTGAAAATAGTGAACCTACTTGCAAAATTTGCAATCAAGGCGCCCTGATTAGTTAGATTTAAAGCCGCTGCGGCATTATAGGTAATTGAGGCCCAAAGCTCAGCGAGATTAAGTTTTAAAGATGGAGCACTTATAGAAGCAATAAGTAGAAGATTGTCACAATGGCAGCTGCCAGGATTATAATCAGATGCGATGGCAATCTGCACACCCTTGTCCAGTAGCATGCGCGCATCAGCGCAGGGTTTACCCAGAAAAAAGCCTGTTCCTGGAAGAAGGGTGCCGACGCATTTTGATTGCGCTAATTTTTCAGCACTGTTTGGAGAAGTTTTTAGCAAGTGATCAGCGCTAATAGCTGAATACTTTGCAGCAAGAGATGCACCTTGATTATCATTGAACTCGTCAGCATGAATTTTTAAGTGATAGCCATTTTTTACGCCATAATCGAAAAAAGACTCAACTTCCGATGTAGTAAAATAACCTTGCTCATGAAAAATATCGATAAAGTCGATGATATTCATATTTGAGAATTCATCAAGCAATGGGAACACAACATTGTTTAAGTATTCTTGACCAGATTTAAAATTCTTAGGAATGGCATGGGCCGCCATAAAAGTGTTTAAAATTTGAACTCTAGGTTTAAAATACTTTTTAAGGTCATCAATAACAAGCGTTAACTCGCGTTCCTTATCAAGGCTTAAGCCGTAACCGCTTTTAATTTCGATGGTGCCAACGCCTAAAAGGAATATATCCTCGACGCGCTTTTTGGCAATTTCGAAAAGTTCAGATCGCCGCAGTAGAGTAGTTTCTTTGACGGTAAACAAGATACCACCGCCTTGCTCAGCAATCGCTTGATAGTCGACGCCATTGAGTCGGCTTGCATATTCATGGGCGCGATTTCCGGAAAAAACAAGGTGAGTGTGAGAATCAACCAGTTCAGGTGCTAGGGTGTGGCCAGAGAAATTTTTAGCAGCAATGTGCTTATATTTGGATTCAAGTTTGGAGGTCTCGCCGACCCAAAGAATTTTAGACTCATCAAAGACAATAGTACCATCACTAATAATGCCTAGATCATCAGGCTTTAAATACCGACCGGATTTTTTATGTACACCGGAGAGAGTTAGAATTTGTGAAAAATGAGACCAGACTGTAATAGTCATTGTATTTCCTAAAAAGCTCAGAAAGCTTTGCCATCAAGAGGTAGGCGCTGGATAATATGGTAGCCTAGTGAAGATTTTATCAAAGGGCTTACCTCATCAATCTTTAAATTATGAACAGCACGTTCAAATTCAGCAACCATCTGACCCGAAAAAAAGCGACCTAGATCGCCGCCATTTGAAGCTGAGGGGCACTCTGACAATTCTGAAGCAAGAAGTGAAAAACTTTCGCCGTTAAGTATTTTATCCATAACGTACTCAGCATCTTCAATGTCTTCCAAAAGGATATGTCGAGCTCGATATTCGCGTCTGCTCATTGGTTTACTGCCGATGAAACGGAAACTTAATACTGGTTTCATTCCCAAAGGCGATAGCTTCAGGATATCCTGCATCATAGTGCCGTAAAATGCCCATTCCCGGATCAGAATTTAAAACACGCTTAATTCGAATATCCATCGAGGCTGATCCATCAGCAACAATCACCATGCCAGCATGTTGCGAGTAACCAATACCGACACCTCCACCATGGTGAAAACTTGTCCAACTAGCACCGTTAGTAGTATTGATCATTAAGTTAAGCAACGCCCAGTCGCTAACCGCATCACTGCCATCAATCATCCCTTCTGTTTCTCGATTCGGAGAAGCAACAGAGCCACAATCTAGATGATCTCGCCCAATAACGATTGGTGCGCGCACCTTTTTTTCGCGAACAAGCCGATTAAATAACAAACCAGCCTTTTCGCGCTCTCCATATTTAAGCCAGCAGATGCGCGAAGGTAGCCCTTGAAAAGCAATATTATTTTTCGCACCTTCCAACCAGCGAATAAGTTTAGTATTTTCAGGAAAAAGCTTCATTAGTTCGCGATCTGTTACATGGATGTCTTCTGGTTCGCCTGAAAGTGCAATCCATCGAAAGGGTCCACTTCCTTGACAAAAGAGCGGTCTTATATAGGCAGGAACAAAACCAGGAAAATTAAAAGCAGTTTTGAGGCCCGCAATTTTTGCTCCTTCGCGTAGGTTATTACCATAATCAAAAACATGAGAACCATTTTGCAAAAAGCAATTCATAGCAGCTACATGATCGGACATAGTTTGATGGCTGAGTGAGATATATTTTTTAGGCTCAGAATTTCTAAGCTCTTCTAAGTTTTGAAGAGGAATACCTCGGGGGATATAACCATTTAATGGATCATGGGCAGACGTTTGATCTGTTACAAGATCAGGAAAATAATTAGTGGAGAGAACGTACTCAAAAAAATCAGCCGCATTTCCAACGACTCCAATAGAGCAGGCTTTAGAATTCTTCGTTTTTTCCTGTGCCATTTGTAAAGCGGATTGAAAATCCGGTGCTAGAAAATCTAGATATTTAGTTTTAAGCCTTTTTTCAATACGCTCAATAGAAACATCACAACCTAAAAACACGCCATTTGCCAGTTTAACAGCTAATGGCTGTGCTCCTCCCATGCCGCCCAGTCCTGCAGAGAGAACAAGTTTACCAGTTAAATCGCAGCCACTGCCATAATGCTTTTCGGCTGCGGCCATAAATGTTTCATAAGTGCCTTGTAAAATTCCTTGGCTGCCAATATAGATCCAGGAGCCAGCCGTCATCTGGCCGTACATCATGAGACCTTTATCTTTAAGCATGTTAAAGTAATCCCAATTACTCCAATGAGGAACGAGGTTAGAATTAGCAATTAAAACGCGAGGTCCCTCAGGATTACCAGGAAGAATACCGACTGGCTTACCACTTTGAATAAGAAGCGTCTCATCATTCTCCAAAGTTTTAAGCGCGGAAACTATTTTCGAAAATGATTCGAAGTTACGAGCAGCTTGGCCATTGCCGCCATAAACAATGAGATTTTCCCTGTCTTCAGCTACATCAGGGTGAAGGTTATTTAATAAGCAACGTAAGGCTGCTTCTTGATGCCAGCCTTTACAAGTTAATTTGTCGCCAGTAGGGGGCAAAGGAATATCATTAGGCATTATCTAAGTTCTCCGACTATGGATTCAACGGCATTAATAATTTCGTCACTTTCTATCAGTTCAACAATTTTCTTGAAATCATGGCTAAAGACACGATCATTTGTAATTGGCTTTATATGCTTTTTAAGAAGAAGATGAAGTTTAAGTAGAGAGGGACATGGTTTTAAGGGGGACAGCAATTCGACTCCTTGAAAAGCACAAAGAAGTTCAATCGCAAGAATATATTTAATATTCTCAATAATATCGTGAAGTTTTCGGCCAGAAGTAACTCCCATAGAAACATGATCTTCCTTATCAGTTGATGTCGGTATGTTGTCTACGGAGGCAGGAAAACACATAGTCTTGTTTTCAGAGGCCAGGGCCGCGGAGGTAACATGGGCAATCATTAGTCCACTATTCAATCCATTATCTTTAATAAGGAAAGCCGGTAAATCACTAAAGCTTGGATTCATAAGTTTTTCAACTCTTCGTTCAGAGATAGAACCAATTTCTGAAAAACCCATGGCCAAATAATCCATGATAAAGGCGATGGGTTGGCCGTGAAAATTACCTCCAGATAATATTAGATCTTCATCTGGAAAAATCAGCGGGTTGTCTGTAACGGAGTTAATTTCAATATTAACTATATCTTTTGCATGATTAAAGGTCTGTCTGGCGGCACCATGCACTTGGGGAACACACCTTAAACTATAAGGGTCTTGGACCTTTCCACAATCTTTATGGCTACTCGATATTTCAGAATCAGTAAGAATTTTATTAAGATTAAAAACAACGTCGCTCTGGCCGATCTGGGGTCTAAGTGAAGTAATAAGAGGATGGAAGGCACTTCTAGTACCACGTAAGGCTTCCAATGTATAACAGGCAGCGATATCCGCAATCTTAAAAAGTCTCTCGGCTTCGAAAACGGCTAAGGCAGCCAGGGAAGTCATGACAGTAGTGCCATTAATCAAAGCCAAACCTTCCTTTGGTCTCAATTTAAGTGGTTGTTTGCCGATGGAGTGAATCGCAAAGTCGGACTTAATAATTTTTCCATCAAAAAGAACATCACCCTCGCCAATAAGAGCTAGGGCCATATGTGCCAATGGGGCAAGGTCGCCTGAGGCACCAACGCTGCCTTTTTGAGGAATAATAGGATGAATTTGGTGATTGATAAAATCAAGTAACAGTTCAAGTGTTGTTAACGACACCCCACTGTGTCCACGGGCAAGGCAAAGGGTACGTACAGTAAGTATAGCGCGAGTTAATGTGACAGAAAAGGGTTGGCCGACACCTGTGCAATGGCTTCGGATTAAATTATATTGTAGCGATTCAAGGTCAGCATTTGAAATTTTTTTGCTGGCAAGAGCACCAAAGCCAGTATTAATTCCATAGACAACCTTTCCGGACTTTATGACTTGATCAACAAATTCACACGAACGGGATATTTTACTTTTTTGATTTTGGGAAAGAGAAAGATGACTATTGCTATTGCGAGCAATATGGGCAATGTCTTTATAAGAAAATGACAATTGTCCATTAATCTCAATATTTTTTTTCATGGTTAGGGCCTCATAGCATTGATACGTTGTGTATATTCTTTGCCATCTCGAAAAACATAGCTGCCGGCGACAAGATTGTCAGCACCGTGATCATATAACTGTTTAGAGTTTTGATCGCTGATTCCTCCATCGACTTGAATTTGGTACCGATGTGAGTAATTTGTGCGAAGGTCATTAAAATATGCAATGCGATCAAAAGTATCAGGCATAAATTTTTGTCCACCAAATCCAGGTTCAACGGACATAACTAAAATCAGATCTACCAGGGAGAGGATGTCGGCAGACAGAAGTTCCACTGGGGATTTTGGTCGAAGAGATATCCCAACACTTGGAAAAAAATTCTTAGCCTTGTTAATCAGTGAGATAATTTTATCTGGAGAGAGATGAGAGACCGCCTCATAGTGAAATGTAAAATTTGTTAGACCGAAAGGCTTAAAAGTATCAATGTAAAATTCAGGGTTGCTAACCATAAGGTGAGCATCTAAAGGATGCGAAGTAACAGAACTTAAAAACTTAATAATCTCGTGCCCAAAAGTAAGGTTAGGAACAAAATGACCATCCATAATGTCTAAATGCAACCAGATGTCTTTAGCATCAGAGAGTCTTTCAATCTCTTCTCCAAGTTTGAGAAAATTGCATGCTAATAAGCTGGGGGAGACAATTTTATTTTTCATATGTTATTTTTAAGTCCTGGAAATTTTTAACTCCATTGATAAAGTCTTTTGATGATTGAGGTTTCTTCCCTTCTGGCCATAATTCTAATATTTCTAGATGAGAATTAGATATGCATCCGATCAAGAATTTACCGTTTGCTATTCTAATGTCGCCAGCGGGGATATCGCAGCCTGAGTGTGCGCGAGCTTTAAGGATTTTAATCATTTTTCCATTGATGAAAAAGTAAGTTCCTGGCCACGGCTTAAAGGCCCTGATTTTATTGCAAACCTTGGAAGCATCTTCTTTTAAAAAATTAATCATGCCATCAGTCTTTTTAATACTTGGGGCAAAGGTAACTTGAGCGCTATCTTGTGCTTCAGGGTTAATGCGATTCTTTAGTAGGATATCAAGAAAGTCATTTAAACAAAGAGCAGAGTAAAATTTTAGTCGTGTGTACAACTGAGGAAAGTCTTCCATTTCAGAGATTTCGACATGAGCTTTATGAACAACATCCCCTGCATCCATTTTTTTAACCATGTGCTGAATGGAAACGCCTGTTTCTTTGTCACCGTTTAGCAAAGCATACTGAATAGGAGCAGCACCTCTGTATTTTGGCAATACTGAGGTATGGATATTGAAGCATCCTAGTCTGGGTAGGTTTAAAAACTTTGAGCTTAAAAATTGAGAAAAAGCTAAAACAATAAAAAGATCGGGTTTGATTTTAGTCAGGGTATCAAGCAAAGACTGTTCGGCATTAAGGTTGTCAGTTTGGAATACTTCAATCTTATTATCGTTAGCGAATTGAGAAGTTGGCTGAGATTTGACTTTTAAACCTCTGCCAGCAGGTCTATCGCTGTTGCAAACAACGAGAACAAGATTAATATAAGGATGATTTTTAAGCATTTCAAGTGCCGGAATCGAAAAATCCGGAGTGCCAAAAAATATAGTTTTGAGTTGTAAATTTTGCATCAGGATTTTTCAACTGATTTTAATTGTTTCAAATATCGCTTTTTAACCAGACCTTGTTTAAGGCTGCCAAGGCGCTCTAAAAATATCATTCCATTAAGATGATCATTTTCATGTTGTATGCAAACAGCCAGGGTATCAATAGCAGAAATATTCATTGGGTTTCCAAATTGGTCAAAAAAATCGACGCTTATGCTGCTGGATCTTTTTACTGTTTCAAAAACTCCGGGAACAGAAAGGCAGCCTTCTTCTGATTCAATTTCACCTTCAAAAGTTGTGATATGAGGATTAATAAAAATCATCGGATTGCGGTTAGAGATGACAATTTTAGTCGTGCCGTCGGGCAGAGAGATTTTTTCTCTCTTAAAATCAACATCCAAAACAAAAATACGTACATTTTTGCCAACCTGAGGCGCTGCCAGGCCGATTCCTGGTGCTAAATACATGGTATAAAGCATATTCCTACAAAGATCTTCGAGGTCTTGATCAAATGCTGTCACTGGGTTGCATATTTTTTTTAATATGGGTGAGGGAAATTTGAAAATTTCAAGTTTTCTGCCGTTAATGGGCTGATTAAACTCAATTATTTTTTCGTTAACTATAATTTGATCCATACAAGGCTAAATAACACAGGACTTAAATTTCGTCTAATTTGCGGCGCGTCGTTTTAGCATTATGTAGGGGTCAAGAATAGGCGATATATCGCGATTTTTTATGACAGAAAGAATTTCAGTTAAAGAAGCGCCTCGCTTCCATGTAGGCCATTGCGCCAAAATATCGTGCCCGGAAAAGGAATGGGAATATTTATCAAAGTTGGCCTTCGAAAGTAACAAGAACTTATAATGAGTGTTTTGTTCATACTGTTGCAGATTATCGGGAGAAATTGGCACAATATCAGTATTTAAAATCTCAGAGAGATAATAAGGCTTGGCGTAGACGGCGGCAAAACTTGAGCTATCAATTTCTTCAACGACATAATTAGGAATAAGAGGAAAGGTAAATATACTGTATGTTGAGATAAATGGGATGGTTCCTAGCAGAACAATGGCAAAAATTTGTCTTTTAAAGCCTTTTAATAAAATTGCGATTAGAGCAAGCGCTGAAAAGCAAATGCTGACACTTATCTGAATAACGGATAATGGAACAGGCCAATTAAGAAAAAGTGGGAATAGGCTAAGAACAATTAGTAAAAAAGCAATCAAGATGTAGAAAATCTTTAACGCTTTAAATTCAAGAAACTGATCGAACTTTGTAAATGAATCCTTAGAAAAATATATGGCGAGAATGATTAGATATAAGCAGCCTGGAACAGCGTAGTGAAATGATTTTTGATTTGGAATAAACCAGATAAAGTAACTGGCAAGAAAATTTAAAATTAGAAATAGAGCAAATGGATCAGAGCGCGTAATAAAAATACTTTTGTATCTGCTGAAATGTCTGGGTAAAAAGATAGCACTAGGAAAGCTAAAAAGTAGTAGCCCTTTAATTAAAGAAGAGACTGGGTAGCTCTTCGACGAGAATTTGCCTAAATTCTCCCTAATAAAAAAATAATTAAAAAATTCGACTCCATGCTTTATTCCCATAGCTATAAACCAGGAAGAAGAAAGCAAAGTTATAAGAGAAAACCATTTAATTGTTGAAAAAAAGTTTCTTTTAGTTAGCAGCGAGAACATAAAGATGGGCGGAAAAACCATCGCCAAAGCGACGGGGCCTTTATACATAGCACTACAAGATATAAATAAAGCGCTCAGTAAAAAATCTCTCTTATTCTGATTTAACCAGTGACGGTAATAATACAAGGCACCCAAAGATGCAAAAAGTGCCATCGGAAGATCCATCATGTAGATTCTAGAATATTTGATGAATGCAAAATTAGAGATAAAAAGTACCAATGACACACTTAAATCAATATCAAATAATGATTGCAAAATCTTGCTAATAAGAAACACCAAATAAAAGCACAGCAAGAGGACGGACATACGTGCTGCTAAAAGATTGTTGCCAAAAAAAGAATAGAATAAATTTGCAAACCAAAAATGCATCGGAGGTTTAGAAAAATGTGGGTGATTAAGATAAGTAGGAGTTAAAAAATCAAAAGAGCGATACATTTCCTTTGAGATTTGAAGATAAAATCCCTCGGTACCTTGTCTTGGAGCATTTAGATCGCCGAGGTTGAATGCGAATATCATCAACAAAGCAAAGACAATAAGAAATGTGGACTTACTAAGCTTGGAAATCATGATTTACCGAGATGACGATTTTTGTAAAATGTGGAACCAAGGTATGAAATAAAAAGAAATGTGACACCAAAGGAGGCAAGGACTGAGTTCACTTTAGAGCTCTTGCCAAGCTCATAAAAATAGCTTGAAACAAGCCAGTAAAGTAGGGCAAATATAAAAACGAATCCAATGGTTTTGCCAAAGCTTGTGTTGCGACGACTGGGATTAAAAATACTTGTGGCAGCTAAGAGAGTAAAAATCACACACAGAATAGTGTTATTAACTTTTTCAAAAATAATAACTTTATATTCGTTGGTATTAATCCCAGAGGAGTCAAGTTTCTTTATGTATTTGTAAAAAGCTCTAAGACCAAGGGTATTGATATCAGACTCTATCTGCTTAAAATCATCCGGAGTTTGATATAATGTGATAGGAAAATTTTTGACTTTAGCAATATCAGGAAAATCTTTATTATCAAGGTTATCAATTGATAGCCCTTCTGCTGCTAGCCATTTTTCATCTTTGTTGAAATAAATAGACTTGGCCAAAAATTCTCTTTTCAAGAGATTCTTGTCAGAAAATTCAAAAAGTGAAAAGTCATGAAGAATATTCTTTTGTTTGTCAAAGGTAGAGAAGGAGAAGTAGTACTTGTCAGATTTATACCAAAATTTGCCGGAATCAATGGTTGAAGCCCCTAGTCCCTGGCTCTTTAAATTACTAAACTTAATATTGCTGTTTTCAATAAATGTATCGGCCTTGTTCTTCATGTAAGGATAGAGATAACCAGTACAAATTAATTGGAGTAGACCTACAAATGAAGCAAGAATAAAAACTACAGAAATAAATTTTGCGCGGCTAAAGCCCGCAGCAAAGATTGCCATAAGTTCGTTTCTATTTTTTAATTTATTAATACAAAAGAGTGTTCCCATCAAGCAACTTACAGGAAGAATTTTTCCCATATTGCCGGGAAATTCAATGAGATGATTGAGCACAACTTCGGAGGCCGTGACATTAGAGCGTAACAAGCCTGAAATTAAATTAGCGACTGTTAAGACAATAGAAAGCCCAATAAAGGCACTAGAAAAAAATCTGATCCATTCGACAGCAATAAGTTTGTGAATTTTTGACATGTGTCAAATTATAGTTCTTCTTATAATCTTTGAAAACATTATTAAGACAGGACGAATAAAAAGAGACTTAATCAAGCTCCCCGTCACAGGGTGATCTTCAAAGTAACTAACGAGCAAAGGAGAAGTTCTATAGTAATGTTCTACCAAACGATCACCAATGTGAAACTTGAGTAGAAATGATTTGAACAGGCGCAGATCAGTCACAACAGAGTGAGATTCATGAAAGGCATAGGATGCAATGAAGCAACCCTTGCTATTTACTCTAATTTTATCATAAGCAAATTCAAAGCTTTTAGGGTTGTAAGCAGCTTTCTTTTTAATAAATTTGCGAAGCATTTCAGAGTTAATAAATTGAAATTTGAAACCAGAGCTAAATTTAACGAATTGGCTAAGGCAACGCTCACATTCTTTTTTAAGTTTCGGATTTCTATCATAGGCCTTAGATAAATCCCAATAAACTTGGCTAATCAGGAGGATCTCCGTGATATTATTATCCTTGGTAAAATAGTCTGGGGATAGATTTTCTTCCTTCGTTTCAAAGTACTGAGCTAAGTAGTCCAGATATTTGGTATACGCGATAACGGCCCTCGGGATATCATCTTTTTGCGAGTATTCTTGAGCTTGGCGCAGAACTGCCAAACGTTCTCTATACCTCTGTATAACAATCTTTGGCCGCTGATCTACGTCAGCGTTATTTTTTCGCGCGATAGCCATAGCGAGCTATTCGGGAAAAAAATTAAAATAGTTAGATTAATTTAGAAACGAAATGACAATGAGATACTTGATTCTTTCGCTTTTCTGTCACTATTTCCAATCTCAGCAAAGGCTACTTGCTCATAGTTTTTTATGGCGAAATCGAGCATCAATTTAGGCTGGATCCAAGAAAGACCGATACCATTGCCTTTTTCACGGATACTACGATCTCGGTAGGCACCGACTCTTAGGAACAATGCACCAAAAAGACCAAACTGAATGCCGCCTCTGTAAAGAAGACTTGTTGAAAGCTCGTTGTTGTAATTAGATCCAACATCACCAAACAGAGAGATAAAATTTTTATAAGTATATTGGATACCCATAATACCTTTGGTATCACGTGGTATTTCTTGAAAGGGATCAACAACAACGAAGCCAATGCTCAAGGCGTCTGATAAGATATGACTTGCTCCAAAGGTGACTTGTTTTGTTTTTTTTGTGGTTGCATCAGTAAGAAACTGGTCTTCTGTCATTTTATACGAAACTCCAAAACTGGATACAGGGCCAGCTCGGTAGGCAAAGCCACCAGCAATTTGCTTTCTTTCAACACCATCTTCAGTATGTTTGACGTAAGAAGCTGACGCTGCAGACCTGGCTTTTGCGTCAGAGGCAATGGCGGCAAGGTCTTCAGACTTTCGGTTCGTGGCGGTGGGATCTGAAGAAGAGTTTGGCTGTG
>Ga0210057_1004132_pt1 | contig 19552 bp, 17 predicted proteins | sample CryGeyCG2114_010_2_FD_183968 | JGI IMG/M metagenome (GOLD analysis project Ga0210057, IMG submission 183968) | Groundwater microbial communities from aquifer - Crystal Geyser CG10_big_fil_rev_8/21/14_0.10 (SPAdes) (version 2) | ecosystem: Environmental > Aquatic > Deep subsurface > Groundwater ...
TTTACCGTAGTTCCAAAAAGCGAGGGGAATGTTCACCGAGCATTAAACTCAAATGAAGAAAAGAGATTAAACTTAATCTTTTCAATTCATGATAAACGAAAGATCAATAATGATTTCACTATTCAATTTAAAAACAATTATTATCAACTTGAAGAAATTCAGCCAACAACCGTCAGACCAAAAGAAACAGTTACCATTGAGACGTGGTTAGACACAACTGTACATATCATTTTCAAAGATTTTGAGTTACACTATTTTCTGATTAAGGAAAGACCTAAAAAAATGAAACTAAATCCTGTCATCCTAACTAATCATTCTCTAAACTATGTTCCGCCATTCAATCATCCGTGGAGAAAAATGGGTAGACTGGTAATTGAAGAGAGGAGACTAAAAGCGGACATTTCTACTTTGCGCTGACATATATTATTATGGTCCCTGTACTGTCTGGTGGCGCGCCATCGGTGATCATATCAATTGGTACCTCCAGAGTATTTCCTTGTTTAACAAATTCTTGCATGTCTGCTCGTCTCTTGGTATCTCGAGCTGTTTTTTTGAACATTAGTATAGGAACCAATGCCAACCGTTGCAAGAAGGCCAATAATGGTTATGACGACAATAAGCTCAACAAGCGTAAATCCAAAGTTACTTTTGGTTACCAAATTACATAAATACTAATCATTTGAATATATCAAGATTGTAACAAAGTTTCATAGAATTGTAAATTTACTATTGAACTTTTTTAACTTAATCGTTTATGATGAATGTATATGACAAAAAAGAAAATTGTATGGTTTGAAGAAGTTTCAAAAGAAGACATAGGGCTAGTTGGTGGAAAAGGAGCAAATTTGGGAGAGATGACCAATGCAGATTTCCCTATCCCATATGGATTCATTGTCACATCTCATGCATACTTTCAGTTCATTAAGGAGTCAAACCTTCTTGACAGACTCAAACAGACTTTATCGATAATAAATTATGATAATCCTACTGAGATTGAGCAGGCCTCAGAGCATATTCAAGATATCATAATCAAGGCTCCCATGCCTAAAAAGCTTGCACATGAAATTGTTGAATATTATGAAGAGCTAAACACAAAAGAAAACGAATATATCGAAAAACGCTTTAGTATTTTTCATCATACATTTAACAAACTAAAAAATCTTTATGACGCCCCTACGGTTGCAGTTAGATCTTCCGCTACTGCTGAAGATCTACCTGATGCATCATTTGCAGGACAACAAGAAACATACCTCAATGTGAAAGGAGATACATATCTTCTCAAAAAAGTGAGGGAATGCTGGGCTTCACTTTTCACTGCTCGAGCTATTTACTATCGACAAAATAAGGGATTTGACCACTTCAAAGTAGGTCTTGCCGCAGTAGTGCAACGCATGGTCCAATCTGACAAATCAGGTATTGCCTTTAGTATTGATCCTGTCACCAATGACAAGAACAAAATCGTCATAGAAGCTGTGTATGGACTTGGAGAGTATATCGTACAGGGAAAAGTAACTCCCGATCATTATGAAGTTGACAAATCATCGATAGTAATCTTAAAAAAACAGACAGCATATCAGGATGTCAAATTTGTACGATCTGGTCTAGGCAACAAAGAAGTAAAGCTCAATAAGAAAGAAGGCTCAGTACAAAAACTTACTGAAAACCAAATTCGAGAAGTTGCGCTTTTGGTCAAAGATATTGAGAATCATTACTATTTTCCTCAAGATATCGAATGGGCTATCGAAAAAGGACGACTATTTGTCGTACAGTCACGACCAATCACAACGGTCGACACCGTGATAAACCAAGATGATCGTATGGCTGGAAAAGGACACGACGTCATCGTCACTGGAGCTCCTGCATCTCCCGGGATTGGCGTTGGTCGCGCTACAATCATCACATCACCCAAGGAGATTTCTAAAATTAAACACGGAGATGTACTGATTGCTCCACAAACAAACCCTGACTATGTTCCTGCTATGAAAAAAGCTAGCGCTATAGTGACTGAAAAAGGTGGTCGCACATCTCATGCAGCTATCGTCTCCCGAGAACTGGGAATTCCTGCCGTGGTTGGAGCAGAAGATGCAACCAAAAAAATCAAAGAGGGCATGGTTGTTTCTGTAAATGGTACCACCGGCGATGTATTTCAAGGAAGTATTATTTCAAAATCTCAAATTTCGGATATCGAATCTGAAAAAGCAAAAGAAGATAAGCAAAAAATTTCAACGATAACAAAGATTTATGCAAATCTGGCTGAACCAGAAATTGCTGATCAAACTGCAAAGCTTGATGTCGACGGTATCGGCCTCCTTCGCGCAGAATTTATGATTGCAGAAATTGGCACACATCCACGAGAATTCATCAAACAAAAACAAGAAAAACTTTTTGTAAACAAACTCTCCCGAGATATTGAAAAATTCGTTAAATCATTCTCGCCTAGGCCGGTTGTATACCGCGCTACCGACTTCAAAACAAATGAATATAGAAATCTCAAAGGTGGGAAGCTCTATGAGCCAGAAGAAGAGAATCCAATGATTGGATTTCGCGGTGCATCAAGGTATATCGCAGATCCACAGGTATTTTCGATGGAGCTTGATGCTATCCAAAACATCTGGGACAAAGGGTACACAAACCTTCATCTCATGATTCCCTTTGTTCGCGTTCCGTGGGAAATGGTGAGAATTCGAGATATTGTGCGTGATCACGGACTTTTAAATAATAAGGGTTTCAAACTTTGGATGATGGTTGAGGTACCGGCTGCTGCAATTATGCTCGAGGAGTTTATTGATCTTGGCATTGATGGCGTTTCGATCGGAACAAATGATCTTACCATGATGCTTCTTGGGGTAGATCGAGACAGTAGTGAGGTGGCCAATATCTATGATGAGCGACATCCAGCGGTGATATCGGTGCTTGAGCATATTGTCGAAACCTGTACGCGAAGAGGAATCACCTGTTCGATCTGTGGACAAGCAGCATCAGATTATCCAGAAATTGTTGAAACATTGGTCAGAAAGGGAATCACATCAGTCTCAGTAAATCCCGATGCAATACATCGCACGAGAGTACTCATTCATGATATTGAAAAGAAAATTCATAAAAAGTAGTATCGAGTAAAATTTCATCAGTTATACTTTCTATCATGATTGGAAAGATAAAAGGAATTCTTGACGAAGTTGATATGAACGCTGGCCTTGTTGAAACTTCATCAGGTGTGTATTACCGAGTATTTCTTACCAATCGATTTCTCCAATCAATCCAAATACCAATCGATATTGAAATATATACATACCATCATATTCGAGAAGATATTCAGCAATTATTTGGTTTTGAGGACAAAAAAGAATACCGTCTCTTTGAATACCTTCTTGGGGTGTCGGGAATTGGACCAAAATCTGCGTTTCAGATCATTTCTGTTGCAAAACCAGATGAAATTATACAAGCTGTCAAAAATAACGATCGAGTTTTTTTCTCAAAGATCAAAGGATTAGGGAAAAAAACAGCACTCAAAATATTACTCGAGCTATCGCAGAAATTTGATTCAGAATTCGTTTTTGAACAAGAAATACCGCTTTCATCAGATGATCAGACAGTTCTTGACGCCCTTACCACACTTGGATTTGATAAACATACTTCTCAAGACATTTTGTCTGAACTATCACCCGAAGTATCTATTGAAGATAAAATAAAACTCAGTATAAAGCGCATGAGCTCGTCGTAACTTCTGTATAATGTACCTACTATGAGCAACGACGCAATCGATCTCCAGAAACTTCGACCGGATACGCTTGATACGTATGTAGGACAAAGAAATGTGGTAAAAACATTAAATCTTTTTCTGAAGGCGGTTAAAAATCGTGGCGTTGCAACTGAACATATTCTCTTCTACGGACCTCCTGGTATTGGCAAAACAACATTATCCTACATAATTGCGAAAGAACTGAAAGGAACGATACGAGTGACGTCAGGCGCTGCAATTACTAAATCAGGAGACCTTGCTGCAATACTTACCAATTTGAAAGATAAAGATGTCCTTTTTATAGATGAAATTCACCGACTTCCAAAACCAGTCGAAGAAATGCTCTATCCGGTTATAGAGGAATACTTCTTAGATATCGTGATTGGAAAAGGGCCGTCTGCCCGAACCGTCCGTCTTCCTGTACCCAAAATTACTATCGTAGGTGCAACTACAAAACTTGCCCTTCTGTCCGCCCCCCTTCGGGATCGGTTCGGACTTCTCCTTCGTCTTGATTACTATACAGATTTTGAAATGGAGCATATCATCAATCGTTCAGCAAATATTATGGGCATTAAAATCACTGAAGTTGCAGTTCGAAAAATTGCTGAGCGATCTCGAAAAACACCCAGAATTGCAAATCGTATCTTAAAACGCGCTCGCGATATGTTTGAGGTAGACAATCACGAGGTGATTGATGAGAATCTTATTGATAGTTTATTTAAGTTACTTGAAATCGATGCGGTTGGTCTTTCAGATCTTGATATCCAGTATCTTCGCGCAATTGCCGAGAAATTTCAAAACTCTCCCGTTGGAGTTGAGACCCTTGCTTCGGCCTTATCCGAAGATAGGCGAACAATTGAAGAATTTATTGAGCCATATCTTCTCCGTATTGGGTTTATTAAAAAGACTCCCCGCGGGAGAGTAGTTACGCCAAAAGGATGCAAACATCTGAATATAAAGCAAGATCGTGTAGATCAGCAGGCTCTGATTTGATATAATAAGCTTTCAGATGTTCAGCAATCCAGCTGCTCAGTTGCTCAGCCCCTCAGCTGTTCAGTATTTCAAAATAATCTGAAAGTTGAATAGTGCTGATTCGCGCAATTACTGAACATCTGGAGAACTGAGGTAGTCGGGGTGGCGCCCGCCTGCAACGCTATGCCAGCCCGACAGCTTATCGGCAGTCATGGCGGCGGGCGTAGCATTGCGGGTAGGGAATGGCAGAAAATAGCATGAGGCCGAGTGGTGAAATTGGCATACACGCAACACTTAAAATGTTGTGGGCGCAAGCTCGTGCGGGTTCAAGTCCCGCCTCGGTCACTGTATTAGCTGATAGCTTTTTGCGATTAGCGATTGGCTAAAAAAATAGATCTAATGGCTAGTTGCTAACAGCTAATAGCTAAAACAGCCGACTTAGCTCAGTGGTAGAGCAACGCTTTTGTAAAGCGTAGGTCGTCGGTCCGAATCCGACAGTCGGCTCCAAGACCTTGTAGCTCAATTGGATAGAGCAACTCCCTTCTAAGGAGTAGGTTGTGGGTTCGAGTCCCGCCAAGGTCACATGAACTATTTTCAACCAGTAGCACTTGCAGTAATCAAAAAAAAAGATGAGTATCTTTTTACACTGCGTGTTGATACATACAAAGATCTGAATGGTAAATGGCAAATACCAGGTGGCGGAGTCGATTTTGGTGAGACACCCATAGAAGCGTTGCATCGTGAAGTGAGAGAAGAATTGGGAATTGAAGTTACTGTATTACAAGAAAATCCGCAGGTAAAAACTATTATGAGAAAAAATTGGCAAGGAATACTACTGTGTTATCTGTGTGAAATGAAAGATACAACTGCAAAGATCGTTCTGAATGAAGAAGCAACAGAATGGAAGTGGATGAGTTTGGAAGAACTTCGCGCTCAAGAATCTATTCCGGGGTGTGTGGATATGGTTGAAAAAATGTAATTTTTGGTGCCCGGGAGAGGACTTGAACCTCCACATCTTACGATACAGCCTCCTCAAGACTGCGCGTCTGCCAATTCCGCCACCCGGGCATTTATTTCAATACAACTTTTCTGACTTATTGATTATATCAAACGTGATACATTTGTACTACTTTCTCTTGATTACATATGTGTAGGGATAATACAGGAAGTATCCCGGCATTTCATCAACAATTATTTTTTGAAAATCCGAATAGATTTCTTTTCGTTTCGACAATGCATAGGTGTTTCTCCCATCTTCAAGAAGTTTATCGACGCGAACATTTTTGTAAGAAGTTATATTCCCTGCCTGAGTTGAGTGCCAAAAAAAGTACTGATCAGGATCTTGAGAAAATGACATCTGAGCAAGAAATAACTGAAAGTCCTGAGGCAGGCTTCCTGGAAGCACCTCAATCTTTGTTTGCACACCTGCATCTTCAAGATCTTCTTTTATGATATCTGCAACCGAAAGATTGTCATAATAGGTTGAAAGCTTCAGATGTGAAGACTCTGAAGCTTCATAATACTTTCTCAGAATTTTTGATGCTACATTTTGATTGAAAGAATATTTTTTTGTATCCGGTTCATACGCCCATGAAAAGGGTGGAATTGGAGATGTAGCCTGTTCTCCATACGATACAAGTTTTGACGTGTCAATAGCTTCCGCGATAGCTTTTCTCACGTCTTTGTCCTCACTCAATGTCGGGTCATCAAAGTTGAAAAAGAGGGTCATCATCTTTGAATAATCAACAAGCTGTTCTATCTCGGTATTTTTCCAATTTTCAAAGACATCTGCTACATTTGATCTATTTGTGGTCATCTGTGTGACTTCACCAAGCTTGTACGCCTGAATGAGTTTGTTGTCCGTTTCATAGAATCGATAAATAATGACTGGATCACCTTCTTGATTTGGCGTAAGCTGGATCAGAGATATTTTGCCGAGAGGTGTTTTGATTCTGTCGATTTTGTATACTCCAGCAACCCCAATCAAAGGATATTTGACAATTGGTTTGGTGAGAAAATTCGGAAAGATCGCAAGAGGTTTTTTGAGCTTGAAGCGTAGAATATAATCATTGTCAGCAATCACTTCGACATCCTTGAAGGTATATTGAATATCTTTAGCGGTAAAAGGCGTTCCATCGTTCCAAACAAGATCTTTTTTTATATGGAATTGATATTCCTTTCCTCCATCAAGAGGTTCCCATGAGTCTGCCAGAAGTGGAATCAGTTCACCTTTTTCATTAATATGAAGAAGTCCATTGGAAAATTTTGAAAGAATTTCAACAGGAAGATTGTCGTATGTATATTCGCCCGATATACCGATGACTTGTTTGTTTGTCGAGAGAAGATTGACTACATAAGGAGCAAATGAAACTATCGTAATCACACCCAAAAGGCTTATCAAGAAACTAAGCATGATAGGCTGGAGATTTTTTTTTATAAACGCAGACGTAATCCAGTATAGATATCGTATACGTTTTTGATCAAAACGCATAAATTAGTTTATTGAATAAAAAAATTCGTTATCGAAAGAAGAAAGAAAAGAAATACCAAAACATGCGTCAAATTAAGGGTAAATTTCTCAACACCTCGTCGCGATTGGTACGTAGCTCCTCCTCCACCCCAAGCACTTCCAAGTCCTCCGCCTTTGCCCTGGATAAAGATGAGAGCCACGATGGCCAGCGACATGATGATATTAAGAATCAGTAGAATTGATTTCACTTTTGTTCGAATAACGGATAACGTCTCAACAATTAAAATTTACTAGACAGATTTCATTATACCATCTGTTTTAATACCATCTGTTTTACCTCTTAAAAAGAGATGATATTTCTTTGCGAAACGATGTGATTCATCCCTGAGTGCCTGAACGAGGCGAAACCCAAGATGATGCCGATAAGGTTTGATTGTCTGAAGTGTGTCATCTCCGATGATCAATCTATCAGGTCTCTTTGCAATACCAATAAGCGGTACTGTGATACCGAGCGATTCAAATACTCTCTGAGCAACACGTACCTGAGGTTTCCCTCCATCCACAATGAGTAGATCCGGCATTGGCCAATTGTTTTTGAAACGTCGCTTGAGGACTTCATCAAACATCTCAAAGTCGGAGTTTGCTTCTTGTTTTATTTTGAATCTCTTATACTCTTTCTTATCCGACAACCCGTCAGTAAAAACTACCATCGATGCTGAACTATTTTCGAAGGTCATTGTGCTCATATCGAAGCATTCTATCCGGCATAACGAATCTACGATCATATATTTCCCAAGAAGGACTTGGAGGGCAAGAATTTGCTTTGTGGATTGATTGTACTGGTCGATCATGTTCTCATCAAACCGTTTATTCGAAAGCATTCCTTCAAGTCGAAGAATCCTTTCGCGTAGTGGGATGGACTTCTCAAATTCCTCTGTTTTGTTAAACTCCTTGATTGATAGATATAATTTTTTCAAAATTAACTCGGTTTTTCCATCCAATACTTTGACGACATTTTTTATATTTTGAAGGTATGTTTTTTGAGCTTGTATTTTCTCCTTCTCATTTTTGAGCTTTTCTATCTCACTTGGACACGGATTGCACAGATGTATTTTTGCATAGAAACATTTTTGTTTGGTAAGTTGTTTTTGTGTGCAAAATGGAAATACGCGACGTATCTCTTTGAGAATGCTTCGGATTATTCGGACTGAAGAAAACGGTCCAAAGTAGAGTGATTTCTTGTCGTTCTCTTTGCGAGTTATGAAAATTTTTGGGTATATGTCTTTTATTGTGACTTTAATATAGAGATAACTCTTGTCATCTCTCCACCTCACATTGTAGCGCGGTTTGTATTTTTGAATGTATTTTGACTCGAGAAGAAGGGCTTTAAACTCTGAATCTGTCACAATATATGAGATCGTTTTGCTCGAGTCAATTATTGCTTTTTCTTTCAAATCTACTTTTGCATTCTCAAAGTGTGATTTTAGACGAGCACGAATATTTACAGACTTTCCAATATATATAGGTTTTGCATTATCCTTAAAAATATATATTCCTGAAGTAGTAGGAACTGAGCCCAAAGAAGATTTTTCACATGATATCACTTGATGACTCATTTTACTTTCAATATTTTTTTAAGATACGAACCAGTTGATGAATTTTTCTCCTTCAGAATTCCTTCAAGCTCACCTTGATAGATGATCTCTCCTCCATTATCTCCTCCTTCTGGTCCAAGGTCAATGATCCACTGTGCATTTTTGATCACGTCAAGATTGTGTTCTATGACTACAACGGTATTTCCTTGAGCTACAAGCTCATGAAGCGCTTCAAGAAGTTTTTCGACATCTGCAAAATGGAGTCCTGTTGTAGGCTCGTCAAGAATATAAAACGTATGTCCCCTAGTGGCTCGGGAAAGCTCATCAGCTAGTTTGATTCTCTGTGCTTCTCCGCCTGAGAATGTAGGAGCAGGCTGACCAAGTGTGATATATCCAAGACCCACCTTTTGAAGGAATAATAATTTATTGAAAATATGTATGTGATTTCGGAAAAATTCTACTGCTTCGTCAACTGTCATATTCAGAATATCATAAATCGTCTTACCTTTATATTTTACTTCCAGAGTTTCTTTGTTGTACCGCTCCCCTTCACACACATCACATTTTACGTACACATCGGACAAGAATTGCATTTCAATCTTGATAACTCCAGCACCCTGACACTTTTCACATCTTCCCCCTTTTACGTTGAACGAAAACCGTCCTTTTTTGTACCCTCTTGAGCGCGCTTCTACAGTCCCAGCAAATATATCTCGAATATGATCAAACATTCCCACGTATGTCGCAGGATTTGATCGTGGTGTACGTCCAATTGGAGATTGATCAACAAGATATACTCGTGAAAGATCTTGAAAACCTTCAATTCTTTGGAAGTCGCCAATGGTTTCATTCCATACGTTGCTTATATGCAGTTTAAGAGCGGGGAATAATGTTTCGGTGATAAGTGTAGATTTTCCTGATCCTGATACTCCAGTGACTGCGATGATATTTTGTAGAGGAAACTCTGCAGTGATGTTTTTTAGATTAAACTGAGATGCATTGTGCACTGTTACTTTTCCCATTTTTGTCTCAAGTTTTCTATCAGTTTTTCGAATTTTCTTTTTGCCCGACAAATATCTTCCAGTTATTGCCTTTGGGTCTTTCTTCATCTCATCAACTGTACCTGTGAACGTGATATGTCCGCCATCTTTTCCAGCCTTCGGACCAAGTTCAACTAAGTATTCAGCAGATTCAATCGTCTCTTGATCATGCTCTACGACAATGAGTGTATTTCCCAGATCTTTCAAATTGTGAAGTGTATGGATGAGTGCTGAGACATCTCGAGGATGAAGACCGATCGATGGCTCATCCAGCACATACAGCACACCAGTGAGACCAGTACCTATTTGAGAAGCCAGACGAATACGTTGAAGCTCTCCTCCAGAAAGTGTTCGTGCAGATCTTGAAATTGTAAGATAGGATAATCCGACATTGTTCAAAAATGTAAGGCGAGTGATGATCTCTTTGAGAATAGATTTTGCAACCTGGCGCTCGTAATCATTGAGCGCCTCATGTATATCTTTCGTGCAGAAAGTTATCATCTCTTTGATCGCCCAATCGGTGACTTCAGTGATATTCTTCTTTTGTATTGTGATAGAAAGCACCTCTGGTTTGAGTCGTGCACCACGGCAAGCTGGGCAGGTTTCCTCTCGCATATATTTTCGAATCTCCGAGTTTCCTCCTTCGGTATCAAAATATCGTTTCTCAAGGTCATAAGTTAAACCATTCCAAACTTCAAATATGGTGGTATCTTTGCCAAACCGATTTTTTCCTTCAACATGATAGGTTTCTCCATTTCCCTTCAGTAGTACTTTTTTTTCTTCTTCAGTAAATTCACTGATTTGCTTGTCCACATTTATTTTCAAAGAATCAGCAACTGTTTTTACCAGCCGCATATACCAGGTTGATTGATTGTAAAATTTTGGATAGGGAATCATTCCTCCTTCATTCATACTCAGATTTGGATTTAAGAGAAGGTCAGAATCCACCCGATACACCGTTCCAAGACCGCGACACTCATTACATGCGCCGAGGGGTGAGTTAAATGAAAACATCCGTGGTTCAATTTCTGCAAGTGATAAATTACAGTTTGGGCATGAAAATCGCTCAGAAAATAAATGCTCTTCACTTGCAAATGAAAGAACTACCAGTCCATCTGATAGATTGGTTGACTGCTCTACCGCTGTGGTAAGTCTGGAGCTTAGGTTTCCAACAAATACTTCATCTTTGAGATCTTTGTGTTGGAGAGAGAGCGAATCTGCATATACTTCAATCGTATGTTTATTTGTTTTAATAAGCTCTATTGACATATCTAAACTCATTTCCTTTCCATCGATTCGACCTTTTCTATACCCTTTGCTGATCAGATTATCAAAAAGATCATGAAACTCTCCTTTTCGATTTCTGACAACAGGTGAAAGCAAATGAATCAAATGGGGTTTTATTTTGTCTGTCGATACTTCTTTTTTGATCATTGTAATAATTCGTTCGACAATCTCATCGACCGAAAGCTTGCGAATCTCGATATTACAATTGGGACAATGAGGATGACCAACACGCGCATAGAGCACCCGAAGATAATCATATATTTCGGTGATCGTCCCAACCGTTGAACGTGGGTTGTGTGTTGCGGTTTTTTGATCAATAGAGATTGAGGGAGATAACCCTTCAATAAGATCCACATCCGGCTTGTCCATGATCCCCAAAAACTGACGCGCATATGCCGATAGAGATTCAACATACCGACGTTGACCTTCAGCATAGATAGTATCAAAGGCAAGAGAAGACTTTCCCGATCCTGAAACACCCGTAAATACAACAAACTTATTTTTTGGGATTGCAACATCTATGTTTTTAAGATTGTGCTCACGAGCGCCTTTTACGGTTATTTCATTTATCATAATTAGTTTTTACGAAGTACAAGTTTACCTTTTTGTATCAGAAAGATCAAGTAACGAGTATTCTCCGAGTTGCCAGATCATAAATGCTACCGAACCTTAAAAAATAGATAGGCATTGCCAGATATATAATTGTCACTCTAAATTTTGAATATTCACTGTTAGAAAAAGACAAAATACTTATAAAATTGTCATTCCCGCGGAGGCGGGAATCCAAGCTCAATATTTTTCTTTAAAAAATGTGATTATAGACTGGATCCCCGTCTTCACGGGGATGACAGAAAAGTAACAGTTGTTAATCTGGCAACGACCCCTATCAATGCCGTCGTTCGGTCACATATTTAAATCTGGCAATACGTTCTATCATTTAAGTTCTCGTATTTTGTTTCGAAGGAGTATCGCTGCTTCGAAGTTCATCTCGTCAGCATACTGTTTCATCTCTCGTGAAAGCTTCTTCACCATCTTTTTCTTATCATATGGAGTCATTGATTCAATATCGAGCTTTTCAAGTGCAATAATATCAAAGTTACTTCGAAGTTTATCAAACGCCATGAAGTCTTCTTCCGGTTTGTCTACAATCTTCTCACGAACAGGTTTGTAAATAGTTTTTGGATCAATATTGTGTTTTTTGTTGTATGCGATTTGCTGCTCACGACGTCGATCGATCTCTAAGACAGCTGCTTCAATTGATTTGGTTTTTCTATCTGCATACAGAATGACTTTCCCTCCAATATTTCGAGCTGCACGTCCCATAGTTTGAACAAGTGCAGTTTTCGACCTGAGAAACCCCTCCTTGTCTGCATCAAGAATCGCCACAAGCGTCACCTCAGGAAGATCCAATCCCTCACGAAGAAGATTCACTCCAATAAGCGCGTCGAATTCATTTTTTCTGAGATTATCAAGAACATCCGACCGCTCAAGTGTATGAATATCTGAGTGCAGATATGCTGCCCGTACTTTCTTATCCGTGAGATATTCAGTCAGATCCTCGGCAGTTTTTTTTGTGAGTGTCGTCACGAGTGTTTTCTCTCCTTTTTTTGCACGAATCTCTATCTCCTTCACAAGATCTGGGATTTCAGTAGTTGCACGACGTATCTCAATTTCAGGATCGACTATACCAGTCGGGCGGATCAACTGCTCTACAATGCCCGACCTCTCCATCTCCCAATCATTTGGGGTCGCAGATACATAAATTATCTTGGAAGGAATTTTGTAAAATTCATCAAACTGTAGCGGTCTGTTATCAAGTGCCGAATTTAGTCGAAAACCAAAATCAATAAGTGTTTTTTTTCGACTACGATCTCCGTTGTACATTCCTCGAATCTGAGGTACTGTCATATGAGATTCATCAATAAATACCAAGAAATCATCTCCGTATGATTTCTTAAAATAATCAAGAAGCGAATAGGGAGGATCTCCATGTGCACGACCATCAAAATACCGTGAGTAATTTTCTATTCCGTTGACATATCCCACCTCTTGCATCATCTCAAGATCATAGTTTACTTTTCGCAAAAGTCTCTGTGCTTCGAGAGGTTTTCCTTGTTTTTTCAATCCCAGATACTCTTTTTCCAGATCTGATCGTATCTGTGCCTCTGCTTTTTTGAAAACTGTTGGGTCGGACAGATACAGTTTTGCAGGATATACTGTCTCCTCCTCTGTGGATGAACCAGCCACCTCAACATCTTGACCGGTCAAAGGATCTATGTGCTCAATTTTCTGAATTCGACCAGATTCCTCGATCACTCGTAGCGCATAATCTTTGTAAGGAAGATGTATATCCATATGATTTCCTCTGACTCGAAACGTTCCTCTATTGAATTCAAACTCCGACCGCTCATACAAAAGCTCAGTCAGTCGAACCGAAAGATTCTTCCAATCAACAATATCTCCAACTTTTATCTGAACCATATGTTTTCCATACTCTGCAGGAGATCCAATATTGTAAATACAAGAAACCGATGCGACGACGATCACGTCCTTTCGTGTCAGGATATTTGTGGAAGATTGGAGTCTAAGTTTATCTATGAATTCATTTATATCAGCCTCTTTTTCAATATATGTATCAGTCGAAGGCATATACGCTTCTGGCTGATAATAGTCATAGTATGAGACGAAATATGAGACCGCATTTTGCGGGAAAAAATCACGAAACTCCTGATACAGTTGTCCTGCGAGCGTTTTGTTGTGCGAGATGATGAGCGCAGGCATATTCAAATTTTGAATCAGATTTGCCATGGTAAATGTCTTTCCTGATCCAGTGACTCCAAGGAGTACCTGATTTTTCATGCCCATTGAAATACCCCTCATGAGCTTTGCAATTGCATGAGGCTGATCGCCAGTAGGAACAAACTGTGACTGTAGATCAAATGACATTTACATATTATAACGCATAGACGATGTTTGAATTTTTCACGGTATAATATCCATATGAATCTTCTCATTCAAAAACAATTTGCTGACTACGAACTTATTGATTCAGGAGATGGCATGCGATTAGAACGATATGGGGAGTATCGCATTTCACGCCCAGATCCACAAGTTCTCTGGAAGCCTCATGCTCCAAGATCCGAATGGAATAATGTAAGCGCACTATTTGTTGGTGGTCGTTGGGAGATGCGCACACGCATGCCCGAATCTTGGAAGATTCAATACAAAGATCTTACATTTTCTGCGAGGCTAACACCGTTCAAACATACTGGAATTTTTCCTGAGCAAGCGGTTATGTGGGACTGGATAACAGATACAATTTCAAAAGGTGAAAAGAAACCTCAGATACTCAATCTCTTCGGTTATACTGGTATTGGCTCGATAGCCGCAGCAAAGGCTGGCGGGAAAGTGACTCATGTAGATGCCTCCAAACCCTCAATCACCTGGGCTCGGGAAAATATGATATCTTCTGGACTCCCATCTGATGCGATTCGTTGGATACTTGACGATGCAATAAAATTTTTGAGGCGAGAAGTAAAACGTAACAAAAAATATGACGCGATCATTATGGATCCACCTGTGTATGGGCACGGACCAAAAGGTGAGGCGTGGGATTTTTTCAAACAAATGCCGCTGTTACTTTCTTTAACAAAGACATTATTATCTGATACACCGCTTTTTCTTTTGATCAATGCATATGCAATATCAGCCTCAAGCATCATGCTGGGAAATATCATTGGGGATCTTATGAAAGACAAAAGTGGTAAGATCTCGTACGGAGAACTTACTTTAGAAGAATCATTTGGAAAAAGACTGCTCTCCACGGGGATCTATGGACGTTGGGTAAAAAAATGAACTATAATAGAGCATGCTAAATGTCGTCGCAACTCCAATAGGAAATCTTGATGACTTGTCATATCGTCAAGCAAAAATTTTGACATCATCTGACATGATCCTTGTTGAAGATACGAGGACTGCCAAGAATCTTATTGATCGTGCCAAAGAAATGGTAAAACTTGACTCGCCAAGCACGGCTTTAAAAACTCCTAAAATTGAATCATACTATAAAGATGTTGAGATGCAAAAACTCCCTCTTATCATGAAATGGCTTGAGCGTGAAAATATGGTCAGTCTCATCTCTGAAGCAGGGATGCCACTCATATCTGATCCAGGATATCTTTTGATTAAGGCATGCATTCACAAAAGCATTCCGTTTACCGTGATTCCCGGTCCATCAGCAGTCACCACAGCACTTATTTATGCAGGATTTAAAAGTGATGAGTTCATGTTTCTTGGATTCCTCCCAAAGAAGGGAAGAAAGCTTCAGAAACTCATTGAAAAAATAATCACCGTCCAAGAAATAGTTCCTGAAACGGTATTTGTCGCATTTGAATCTCCGCTTCGGATACATGAAACTCTAGAATGTATTGAGAAGGTATTGCCTCTTCATCAGCTCGTAATCGCACGAGAGCTTACTAAAAAATTCGAAGAAATTCACCGAGGCACGGCAAGCGAACTTCAAACGACAGAAATGAAGGGAGAGATCACTCTCATAATCGGTCCATCTCCATAAGCTCTGTCAAGAGGAAATTAGATTTCATGATCAGGGAATTTATCATCTCCATTTGATTTTGCAGGTCCGCGATCATTGACCCATTCGACATACTTACACCCCGTTGCTTCTTTCTTTTCTCGATCCCAACCACTGGTGCTACATTTTTTAAGTTTTTTGCCACGATTGGTAGTCATCATTACGAGTTTTTCTCCGCAATCAGGACACTTTTCATCGAGCTCTTCTTTGATTCCAGTCAACCATTGAATATAGTCGCAACCCGTTGCTTCTTTCTTTTCTCGATCCCAACCACTGGTGCTGCATTTCTTAAGTTTTTTGCCAAATCGTGTTGTTGCCATAACAAGTGGCTCTCCACACTTTGGGCACTTTTCATCAAGTACTTCCGGTTCGGGCTGAATCCATTTCACATATTCACATCCTTCAACTTTTTTCTCTTCAGCATTCCATGATCCTGTTGAGCAACGCTGAAGTTGCTTTCCATTGGGCGTTTCTTCAACGGGACTTAACGGTGATCCGCATTTTGGGCAAACTACATTTTCTGGGTTAGTAGGTGTATCGGTTTTTGTCATAAAATGATTGTAAATGAATAATGCTAATAATGCAATATTGTGTTGATGTATAATTACACATCAGATATTTATACTTTTCTTGAAATACTTTCTGCGATTGCCAAAACTACATGTTCGTCAAAAACTGACGGAATAATATGTTCTGTATCTGGATTTTGTATTACGTCCGAAAGAGCAACTGCTGCTTTTGTCAACATGTCTAGATTTACTGTCGTTATACCTGCGTCAAGAACTCCTTTGAAAATTCCCGGAAATCCCAGTGCGTTATTTACTTGATTTGGGAAATCAGATCTTCCTGTTGCAATGATTGCAACTCCAGTTGCCTTTGCATCATCTGGCATAATCTCCGGACTTGGATTTGCCAACGCAAATACAATTGCGTCCTTACTCATAAATTGTATCATCTCTTTGGTGAAAAGATTTGCTTTTGAAACTCCAATCAGTATATACGCTCCTTTTGCAGCATCTTGAAGGCTTCCGCTAATTTTTTCAGGATTTGAAATAGATGCTATAGATTCCTTATGTTCGGAGTTTCCTTCTCTACCGCCAAAAATAATTCCTGTACTATCGCATGCCAAGATATTGTGTACTCCATTGTGATGAAGAATTTTCACGATTGCAGACCCTGCTGCACCAACTCCATTTACCACTATTTTCAAATCTGAAATGTTTTTACCAACTACTTTGCATGCGTTTAAGAGACCCGAATATACAACCACAGCAGTCCCCCACTGATCATCATGTATGATAGGAATATTCAATGTTTTCTTAAGCTGTTCTTCTATATAAAAACAACGAGGAGCAGAAATATCTTCAAGGTTTATCGCACCAAAGCTCGGAGCGATATGTTGTACTGTTCGAATGATCTCATCTGGATCTTGGGTATTGAGAAGAATTGGAACCGCATCAAGTCCAGCAAAGCGCTTGAAAAGCGCACATTTGCCTTCCATCACTGGATACGCTCCTTCTGGTCCGATATTTCCCAGTCCAAGAACTGCGGAGCCATCTGAGATCACCGCGACGCATCGTCCTCGCCATGTATATTCATTGGTTTCCTCTGGGTGTGCTGCGAGATGTCGAGACACTTCTGCCACACCTGGAGTATATACAAGTGAAAGATCTTCTTTTGTCTCAATTGGCGTTTTTAGATGAATAGAAATTTTCCCGTTATGTTCTTTGTGGAGGTTGAGGGCATCATCGTGTAAACTATTTGACATATCGAGATTATACAAAAGTTCATCAAGTAAGTGAACCTGTTATTTCTTAATTTTAATAAAATATGACAAGAATATACACTTACATGACACAAGAAGGCTTCAATGCAATCTTGCATGAATTTGAGGAGCTTCAGAAAGCGCGTCCTGAGTATGTCAAAAAGCTCACTCAAGCCGCAGATATGGGAGATCGTTCTGAAAATGCAGCATACACAAATGCAAAAAGAAAGCTGAGATCCACCGATAGCAGACTTCGATTTTTGCAAAAAGTCATCGATCACACAAAAGTAGCTATCCCTTCGCAAACTGAGTATGTTGAGATCGGATCGTATGTGAAGGTGAAATTGAACGGAAATGAGTTTACTCTCCAAATCGTTGGACTTCATGAAGCTGACCCCAGGAATTGTAAAATATCTTATATATCTCCCGTTGGAAGTGCGCTTATGGGGAAAAGGGTCGGCAATCGGGTGAAAATTTATCTTGAGGAGAGAGAAATCGAGTATGAAGTGCAAAATATTTCAACGATCCTGAAATAATATCAAGCTTTCCCTGTCGCTCTTCATAGTATCATCGTGATTCGCCGATCGTCTCAAGCTTACTTACCAATTCCTTTACTGGTATTGTACGAATATCAATACTTTGCTTTTGTGCAATGATCATCCCTTGAATAATCCGTCGTGCCTTTATTGCATCCTTTTTCCACAAATGGCGAACGATTATCGGTTGTTCTGAAAAAAATTTATCCACCAATTCAAGCGATGCGAAAAATACACCCTGTTGGACGATGACACTAAATATATCTTTGAACTGAACGCTTCTTACTTCTTTTGAATAAAAAAAATAATGTATGTGAATACTTACTTTAGTCGTATCAACGATAACCTCATCTTGAAAAAAATCAAAGGGAAAGACTGTCTTTATGTCCAAAATTACTTGCTGAGACTCATGTGCTAAATTATCAAGCTACACTGAAGCTTTATTCCCTATGTCGCCCCCTTGTGTGATTGGTCTTGGTCCTTCGTCACCTGCAGTTGTTTCGTCTGTGGTAAATTCTATTGATCCATGTATATTTTGAGAGGGTATATTGACTCGATTCTTTTGCATGATGTAAGTATATACCCTGCAAACCCATACTGCAAAAAGATCATAAATCACAAAAGTTGGGTCTCAACTCGGAGCATTCCTTCTTTCCAAAACTCTGGATATCATATAAATAATCCCAACAACTCCCATAATTGCAATAAAATCAAGCCAACTGTGATAAAGGCTATTCGTATCGAAGCCTAAGTCATTCAAAAATACCGGCCACTCCTCGAGGAACATTCCTATCCCAACGGCATATGCAATTTTTGTATTTTTTACTTTTCGTAGAAGATACGCAACGACTATGATCAATAACCAAACTTGATAGTGATGCCATGGATCACTGCTAAACGCTTCAATAAAGCCCGGATCATGGGCAAAGATATAATAGAGATTCATTGACCAGATTCTGGTGAGGGATATTGAGAGTAGTACTATTGATACGAAGGATGATAGTTCTCTAAAATTTATATGCTTCATGTGTTTTAAATTTCAAACCAGCCTCCAATAACTCATTCTTCTTTTTTCTGGATAGATCATTTCCAGTGCTTGCCAGTCAACGCACCTTCAATACTGTAAAGATAGTAACAGACAGGCCAAGTTTTCTTGGGATATTTGGTGGTTATTTTTTTGTATACTCCCACCGGACCGACTTTTTTGAGATCTCCGACAGAGTAGACTCCGATAGAATGTAGATTTTGTATGATGGTCTTCCCTAAATTGGGAAGATCTTCCAGTCTTTGCATTTTCATTGGTAGCGTTTCAAATTTAGTAAATTTTACTACATCAATAACCGCATTGAAACATATGTCAAGTACCCATTTTTTTTAGACGGCATGTCTCTTTCTAAATTCTACAGGTGTCATCTTAAGAACTGAATGAATGCGTCTGTTAGTAACGGTTCACAAGTCTTGACACAGATGTCATTCCCGAGCGGAATGAAATGGAGCGCGGCAATCTAATTATTTAGAGATTGCTCCGTCGCTGTCACTCCTCGCAATGACATACTA
>Ga0210057_1004133_pt1 | contig 19548 bp, 25 predicted proteins | sample CryGeyCG2114_010_2_FD_183968 | JGI IMG/M metagenome (GOLD analysis project Ga0210057, IMG submission 183968) | Groundwater microbial communities from aquifer - Crystal Geyser CG10_big_fil_rev_8/21/14_0.10 (SPAdes) (version 2) | ecosystem: Environmental > Aquatic > Deep subsurface > Groundwater ...
TCGGCGGTGGACCAGAATCGACCGCCGGCTTTATTGATCCGCCATTTTCAAGGAAACGACTTTAGAAGTCCCGTCTTCGCCCATGGTAACGCCATAAAGAACATCCGCCGCCTCCATGGTCGCCCGATTATGCGTGACAATCATGAATTGCGTTTTAGTTGAAAAATCCTTAACGATATCGGCAAAGCGTTTAGCATTGCCTTCATCAAGCGCCGCGTCAACTTCGTCCAACACAAGAAAGGGCGGCGGGCTAACCGAAATCAGCGCAAACAGCGCCGCAATCGAAACCAGACTGCGCTCCCCCCCAGACAGCATTTCGAGACCGCGAATTTTTTTGCGGGGGATATTCACCTCCACCGCGATCCCGCCGTGATCAACGGCGTGTGTCTCATCAACATCCTCATCGGAAACGCGCGCTACTGGCGCGCCGGTTTCATCATCGTTTGCGATTGGCTCGGGCTTGATCAATTTCAAATACGCCCGCCCGCCGCCAAACATTAATTTAAAAAAATGATCGAATTGCTCGTTAATGTTCTTCAGCGAAGCGGTAAACTCATTGTGCAGTTTGCTATCCAGGTCCCGGATTAAAATCGCCAGATCATCGGAGGATTTTTTTAAATCTTCCAACTGCGTCGTTAGAAACAAATGCCGCGTTTCGGTTTCTTGCGCCTCTTTAATCAAAGCCGGGTCCATCTCCTCGATCCCCAGCAACTCCGAGCGAAGCTTGAAGAGACGCCGCTCGGCCTCCTGAACATCGAACAACGCGCCGGTGATGGCCGAAAAATCATCCAGCGATCGATCGGCCCGTTCGGCTTGATGCTTGAGTTCTTCGCGTTTCATTAAAATCCGCTCCTCGCTCAATTTCAGCGCGTGGCGCTCTTGCTCCAGCGCGCGCAGTTCATTCCTTTTGCGATCAACCGCCTCGTAGGCTTTCCTAAAACCCTGATTGAACTCTTCCAAGGCGCCCGTCGCGGCTTTTTCGGCGACTTCTAAATCTTTCAGTTCCGCATCGACTAACCGCAATTTTTCCAACAACGCCGCCTTAGCCGCCCCGAGATCGGTGGCTGGATTTTCCGGGCTTTCGCGGCCCCGTAAAACTTGTTCGATCCGATCGAGCAATGGCCGCAGTTCAATCTCAGCACGGGCCCAATCTTCCGACTCCAAAAATTGATCAAGCAATTGCCAAGTCTCCTCCAATAATCCGGTCAATTCTGACGGACTCGCGCCGGTGGACGCGGCCGCCGAAAAAATCTCGATCTTGGCGTCAAGCCGCGCAATTTCTTCCGATAATTTCAGCTGTTTTTCGAAAATTGCATTCCGTCTTGATTTATGCTCCCCGAGCGATGAGTGATCGCGCGGACTGGCGCCCTCAACTTTTTTGAGCGCCCCTTCCGCCTCGGCCAGCTCGGCGCCCCGATCTTTAAAACCCTGATCGACGCGCGCCAACTTGGGGCGCAGCTCTTCTTCTTCCCGCGCCAACTGGCCGATTCGAAACCCGAAATAATTTTTTTCCAATTCTCTCAACTCGTTTTCCAATTCGGCCCGTTTTTCAAAGCGCGCCGCTTGACGCCGCAAAAGCCGGATCCGCGGGATCAGTTCTTCCACCATGGCCGCGACTTTTTCCAAGTTGAATTTAGTGTTGAAAAGTTTTCTTTCGGCTTCATGCTTCTTCAGCTGATATTGCCGGAGACCCAAAATTTCTTCGATCATCGCCCGCCGTTCCTTCGCGCTCGCCCGCACGAAAACATCGCTATTCCCCTGGTTAACAATGGTTAAACCGCGCGTCCCCAGCCGCGATTCCGCAAAAAAAGCCACGATATCTTTCAGCCGCACCTCGGCCTCGTTGAGATAGTAATGCGAGACGCCATCCCGTGTTACCTTGCGACTGATGGCGACTTCCTCATATTCGGAAGGAAAAGTCTTATCTCGATTATCGAACGTCACCGTCACGCGTGCCATACCGACCCGCGCCCGACTCGGCGTCCCGGAAAAAATCAAATCTTCCGCTTTCGCGCCTCGGATATTTTCCGCTTTGCGCTCACCAAGAATCCAGCGAATCGCATCAATCACGTTCGACTTGCCGGAACCGTTAGGACCGACGATCGCCGCGATCCCGGGAGAAAAATCAAAAGTCGTTTTCTGCGCAAACGACTTAAAACCAATCAGTTCAATCTGTTTTAAGGCCATATTAAAATACCAACCATTGACTTAGGGCAACAATCAGGCAAGTTTTTCCAGCGCCACCTCCGCCGCTCTTAGTTCGGCCTCGTGTTTTGACCGACCGGTTCCTTCGGCAATAAATTTCTCGCCAAAGTAAACTCCAGCCGTAAAAACCTTGGCATGATCCGGGCCGTCCTCTTTCAGGACCTGGTAATGCGGGGTAAGCCGTTCGTCGCGCTGGACTCGCTCCTGAAGCATACTCTTCGCGTCCCGATAGAGATTATTTTTCAAAACTTCGTCGAGCCGCGTAATAACCCGGCGCCGCACAAACATTTGCACCGCCGAAAAACCGCCATCCAGGTAGAGGGCGCCGATCACCGCCTCGATTGCATTGGCTAAAATGACCTCGCGCGCACGCCCGATATCCCGCGCTTCGCCCCGCGAAAGGAAAATAAAATCTTCCAGTCCGATATCCCGCGCAATTAAGGCCAACATTTGGTAATTGACCAGCGCGGCCCGGAGACTGGTTAGCTCGCCTTCCGGCCGCTCGGGAAAACGGCGGAATAGCTCTTCAGTAACGATCAGTTCCAGAACTGCATCGCCCAAAAATTCCAGCCGCTCGTTATGGGGCACGCCCCAGTCAGGATGCTCGTTAAGATAGGAACGATGAGTGACCGCCTCGGTGAGAATCGTTTTTTCCTTGAATTGATGATCAATAATTTCTTCAAGCCGCGAAAAATCCATTGCTTATTACAATCAAGAATCACGAATCATGAATCATGGCCGCCCCTGATTCTAAATTCTTAATTCCTGATATTATTACTTATTTGCTTTTCGACTTTTCTTTTTTATTGGCGCGCGCCCCCGGCTCGCCTCCAGCTCGCGGTACACCGTTCCGAGCACGCCGTTGATAAACCGACCCGAATTTGGACCGCCGTAATTTTTGGCAATTTCGATCGCTTCATTAATCGCCACCTTCGGCGGCACCTCTTCCGGATCGGCATAAAGAAGTTCAAACAGCCCGACCCGGAGCGCGTTCCGGTCAATATGCGCAATCTGATCAAGCGGCCAATCCGGCGCCGCTTTTTGGATAATGACATCAATCTCTTTAAGGTGATCAATCACGCCCTTCATGATTCGCCAGGCGAATTCCGGTTCATCAACGCCCGGCGCAAAATCATGCATATTACGATCGAGAATCTTGGTCAGATCGCCCGAACATCTGAAGAAGTCCCACTCATAGAGGGATTGCAGCACGACCGATCGCAAAAGTTGTCGAGTTGCCATAGCGCGTAACGAAAGATCTGAAAAATCGGGAAGAGGGATTATCGCGACAAACAACTTCAAATCGCCCCCGCCCCGATTATCATTCTAACAGAAACCTAGGCCTTTTGCCCATACGCGCCACATTGGGCGCAAGCCCGGTGAGCCAGAGTCGGCCCCTGACACTTGGAGCAAACCGCCAGTTGCTTCCTCTTTAAAGCCAAATGAGACCGCCGCCGGCCCACTTTCGACTTAGTATGATGTTTTGTTGGTACGCCACCCATAGAGATTTAAATCAACTTTATCACCAGCGTTTTCCGGCTAAACTCGGAGGTTTCTACCGGCAACCGCGAGGATCATGAGGGTATATTACGAAACCGCCCGAGGAAAGTCAAACGATGCATCGCGGTCGGACCGTATTTTTTAATGGCCGCTAGATGCGCCGCCGTGCCATAGCCCTTGTGCCGCGCCAATTGATAACGCCCCCGACCATCCAATTTTGGATTGGCCATATGTCGATCGCGGATTACTTTGGCGGCCACGGAAGCTAATTTAACGCAAGCATATCGCTCGTCACCCCTAACAACCGTCCGAACATTTTTCGGCGACCAGTGACAGGCCGTCAGCAACTTTTTATCAACATATAAACCGCCATCTAAAAAAACTTTACACTTCGCGGCTAACCGATGCTGATTGGCTATTTGCAATCGGCCGCTCGGAACCGGCGATTGCTCCAGCTGAACCAACAACCGCTTGAGCGCTCGAGTCGCGGCTAAGTTGGCCGCGCGCGAAATATTAATCCGATCAATCACCTTCGGCGATACCGAAGCCACCGCAAAAAAAATAAGCTGATGATTTTTAAGATACTCAAACCACCGCAAGCGCTCCCCGACCGACAACCGCTTCGAGTCTTTGAGCACTAAACCCGGGATCTGAAACTTCAAGCGCGGCGGCGCCGCTAGGGCGGCCACAGTAACGGGACCCGCAAGCGATCCCCGCCCGACCTCATCAATGCCAATGAAATAATTATCTTTCTTCATAAAAAACGCCTCATTCGACCTTGTTACTAGTCTAGCAAATCAAATCATTCACCAAAACCCAGGTTTCTCAATCCGATTATCAACATCGAAAAAGTTGATAACAAATTAACCACGCCCGCTAGCGCTGAAATCAATTAAGCGCTACAATAGTAAGAAATGTATAAGTCTCATGTATCGGAAGGTCGGGGTCGCGGTAAGACCCTCGGGTTTCCCACGCTCAACCTCGATATTCCGAAGAAATTCGATTATGGCTATGGCATTTACGCGGGCTGGGTAACCATCAGTGGTCAGCGCCATCAAGGCGCGTTTCACTACGGTCCGATCCCGGTGTTCAACATCGAGCTGCCAAAACTCGAAGTTCATGTTTTTGACGCCGATTTCGATAAAACCGCCGATTCGGTCTCGTTTGAGTTAATTCAATTTTTACGCAGCGTTAAAAATTTTCCTACCGTTGCAGACCTAATCAAAGCAATTGCGGCGGATGTTGATAAGGCACGGACAATTCTCAAAAATAAAACGCCTTCTAAATAATTTAAATTACTGCCCGTCAATCGCTTTGCATTGCTTGAATAAAAATTTTAAAAAGTACCACAATAACATCCTTACAAACTTGAGTATGTAAGGATGTTATTTATTTTTCGGAATGATGGCGAAAAAGGAATTCATTTTTCTTTTTTAGATCTTAAAAAAATTTGCCGATTTTTAGTCGCCCGCAAAAGTTATCCACAATTCGCTTGCAAACTTCTTCTTTCGCGGCGGTTGTTCCGATATAATTAAGAGGTAGTCAGTAATATTTTTTTCCTCGCGTTTTCAAAACGCAAAAGGTCGAAGATTTCTCCCAAAAAATTTTATGGCAGCAAAACGCCGAAAGAAAGCCACTAAGAAGGCCACGAAGAAAAAGACAACCAAGCGTAAGGCCGCGAAGAAGACCGCCCGCCGCCGTCGCCGCTAGTCTTTTCGGAAAGTCCAGAAAAACCCCGAATTACCCTATGGGCGCGGGGTTTTTCTATTCCCCGCCAAAATGGTATAATTGACGCGCCCAGAGCTTTGAGTTACGAAACTCGCTTTCGATGTATTCTTTCTGAATTTTGGACGAGGCGCAGGGAAAATTTCGAGGCATCTTCGGAGAATAGATCGAACAATTTTCCCAAAGCCGCAGTCAAAATTCAGAAAAAAGGCGCGGCATTGGAGTTTCGTAACTCAAAGCCCAGCGAGACGAAGCTAGTCATTACAATTAAAACCGAAAAATATGAATATAAAAATTAAAGACTATATCGGTGTTTTGGTGGTCGTGACGCTGGCCGTTATCAGCTATGCGACCTTGAGCTATGTTAATACCTACGCCAAAATAGCGGAGCCCGCCACTTTCCGCAGTTTCTCGGTGAGCGGTGAAGGAAAGATTGTCGCCGTTCCGGATATCGCGCAGTTTAATTTCAGCGTCGTCACGGAAGGCGGCGCCGACCTGAATCAGCTACAAACAAATAATACGGCCAGTGTTAATCGCAGTATTGATTTCGTAAAGAATAAAGGCGTACCGGAAGAGGATATTAAAACTCAAAGCTACAATATCGAGCCCCGCTATCAATACTTTAATTGCGGCCCTCGGATTTTGTCGCTCGGCGGCGGCGACGCGCCGGCGCCTTGTCCGCCGCCAGAGATTATCGGCTACACTATTCGGCAATCAGTCGCCGTTAAAATTCGGGATTTTAGTTTAATCGGCGACCTCATCGCCGGCGTGGTTGAAAACGGCGCCAACTCGGTTTCCCAGTTGAACTTCACGATTGACGATCCGACTAAAGTTGAAAGTGAAGCTCGCGCGAAAGCGATTACGCAAGCGATCGAAAAAGCCGAAGCCATCGCCCGCGCCGGAAAATTCCGAGTTGGCAAACTGCTTTCGATTGATGAAAATAGCTACCCGGTCGCGAGATACGCCTACGGCCAGGGCGGTGATTTTGCCATTGCCGAATCAGTAAAAATGGGCGCGCCCGCGCCGACGATTGAGCCGGGCTCGGAGGATGTGACGATAAATGTCGTTCTTCGGTACGAGATTCGCTAATCGCTGGCTAGTTTTTCCCCATTCCGCCGTTCGGCGCCCGCGAAGCGCATCGCGCCACCGCAAACGTTTTCTACCCGAAAGTTAAGGTGAAGACTCGCAGTCCGGGACTTTCGATTTGGAGCTCGAGCGTATGCTCACCCCAAACGGGCGCCTCAATAATCCGATAGAGCCGCTCGTCTTTGACGCCTAGAAAATCAACCCGCTCGCCGCTTATAACGTCTTGGCCGCGCGCTCCCGCATCCGACAGCGGCTGGCCATCAAGAGTCACCGTGACTTGAATTTCTTCATCCCCGCTCGCCACCATAAAAACTTTTTGGCCTTGATACCGAAAAACGATTTTTGATTTCCCGGAAATATTTTCGGCATATTCGTCGGTAAATTTCCACTCCCCCTCAAGGTAAAGAATATTAGTCTTCGGCTCGGCCGGCAAAACGAAGCTTTGCGGCTCGGTAGCGGGCTGGCCATTGCCTAAATCGCTATTGCGCCGCGAACCAAAATAAATTTCCGGACTGCGGGGCTTGGTAAAATCAACATTTTCCGCATTTTCGGGCACAGCCACATCAGAAGCCACCGCGCCCTGCTCACCCAAAACAGCCAAGCGTTCTTTCAGTGCTTCCTGGATCTTCCTCTCGGTTTCCGCGTAGCCGCCCTCGCCGATATGGTCATAGATGATAAACCCATCGATATCGATAAGATATTTTCTCGGCCAATAACGATTCTGGTAGGCAAACCAAGTCGAATAATCATTGTCTAAAACTACCGGGTACTTGATATTGAATTGCTCAACCGCTTTTTGAACATTTTCATATTTTTTCTCGAACTCAAATTCGGGCGTGTGGAGACCGATAATTTCCAGTCCTTGATCGCGATATTTTTCATACCACGCATTCAAGTAAGGCGTCGTTCGCTGACAATTAATACAGCTGTAAGTCCAAAAGTCGACTAGAATTACTTTTGCGCCGACCAAATCGGAAATTTTGACCCCGGCGGTGTTAATAAAACCGTCCGGCGTCGTCACTTCTTTGGCGCGATCGTATTGGCTGGCCTTAGCTTTGATGCGATTGGCGGCCGTAGTTGCCGGGCCGTTCGACGCTTCGGAAATTGCTTCGGGCGATTGACCGAGCGTGTCGGCCGACTCGACCGGAGCGGCGGCGTTTTCGAAAATTTGAGGGGAAACCGGAATTTCCGAGCTCGCTTCACCAGATCGGCTTGGTTTCACTTTTTGCGCATTAAGATAAGCGATCGCGCCGACAATCAGCAAGATCACAACAATTAAAACAATATTTCTTTTCATAGATTAAAGTAAAAATTTGTTAAGTAATTCGAAATTGGCAATCCGAGCCAAGTCTTGAGTAAAGACCAAAATGCCAAGTATGATTAAAATAATTCCGAACGCCGCGTTTATATACCCGAGCAAGGCGGTGTGTTTTTGGATCGCTTTCGCCGCTTGAGCCGTAAACAGACCGATCACGAGAAACGGCAAACCCAGCCCGAGGGCGTAGAAAAGCAATAACGAAAAAGCGGTCCCGGGACTCGCGGCCGCGAGACCGAGAATCGCGCCCAGCGCCGCCCCCACGCAAGGCGTCCAGCCTGCCGCGAAAGCCAAACCAAAAATAAACGAGGTTAGATAGCGCGACCGAAAACGCTTCTTGACGGCGAACGCATGGCGCCGCTCTAAGAATGAAACTTTTAAAAGACCGGTTAAATAAAGGCCGAAGAAAATAATCATCAACCCGCCGATCCGTGAAAGCCAGCGCTGGGCATCGTAGGCAACCGCGGCGAGTAGGGTGTTCAGCAACACCCCTAGGAGCGCGAACACCACGCTAAACCCCAGGACAAAAAAGAGACTGTTGAAAAATATGGCCCGGCGATTCGAACCGCCACCCTCGGTTGAAGTCCCCCCGAGATAAGCCAAGAAACCGGGGATAATCGGCAAAACACAGGGAGCAAGAAACGAAACCAGCCCCGCCCCAAACGCAACCCAAATCGTGATATGAACCATGGTTAAAATGTTTTTATTAGCGATTATTATCAATGCGCGCTCGTCCGAATACTTTCGTGATCATCATGGCCATTAAAGCAAAAACCAGCCATGGATCAATCCGGTGCTGAAAACCTTGAATTATCAGACCAATACTTAAAATCACCACCCCGCCAAAAAATGCCCACCGCGCCGCAAACATCCGATTCCGGTCTTCGCGTTCATCGCGCGCCTGTTCCTGCCACGCCAGCCCGAGAAAAACCGCGCAGACCACGCCGAAGAACACCAACAGCGTCATCTGAAACATCGTCGGCATAAAAATCCGGAACGGATCCAATAATCCCAAGAGCAGTAGGATAAGAATCACGCCTATGGTTGTTTGTTTTCGATTCATTTTAAATTACTTTGAGTTACGAAACTCGCTTTCGATGAATTTTTTCTGAATTTTGGACGAGCCAAAGAGAAAATTTCGAGGCATATTCGGAGAATATATCGAGCAATTTTCCCAAAGCCGCAGTCAAAATTCAGAAAAAAAGCGCGGCATTGGAGTTTTGTAGCTCAAAGTGAATTAGTAAAATTGGAAAATTTTTTCGACCGGCTGCTTGAAATATTTCGCCAGCTTGAGCGCCAGTAAAACCGAAGGCGTGTAATTTCCCTTCTCGATCGCAATGACGGTTTGCCGAGTAATCTTCAGCGCCTGCGCCAACTCTTCTTGAGTAATGCCCCATGCTGATCGTAGCCCATAAACATTATTTAACACTCGATCCTTCATAATCACCGTTTTATTGTGGCGCGAATCAGAATCAATGTCAAGTATACTTTACATGTGAGATGTTAATAAGGTTCTTCGAGCGTTCGGCCGTCAGGCTTTGAGTTACGAAACTCGCTTTCGATGGATTTTTTCTGAATTTTGGACGAGGCGAAGGGAAAATTTCGAGGCATATTCGGAGAATATATCGAGAAATTTTCACAAAGCCGCAGTCAAAATTCAGAAAAAAGGCGCGGAATTGGAGTTTCGTAACTCAAAGCCTACAGAGTCAATAAAACGAATTCTTCTCGACCGCCAACATGACATACCGCAGCGCAAGCCCCGCGCTTCAGCGCGGGGGATAAGCCAAATCTCTCCGCCCATTGCGATACAATGGAGGTATGCCCAAGCCCGTATTCTGGAGAGGCGGCCATACCTTCCATCGGCTCATGTATCACGTCGTGTTTGTGCCCAAGTACCGGCGGAGAGTGCTGCAGCGTGAGCTCGTCCGACAGCTGACGCACCTGTTCTACGAATGCTGCAAAGTGAACCGATGGTATATTCATGAACTCGCCATCATGCCTGACCATGTGCACATGCTCCTCCAGCTCCCGCCACGAATGTCATTGCCCAAGGCGGTGCAGTATCTGAAGGGTGGAACAAGCAAGGTGATCAGGAAAGAATTCCCGGAGCTGGAGGAGTTCCTCTGGGGAGACAGTCTCTGGGCAGACGGCTACTTTGCCGAGACGGTCGGACGAGCGAACGAAACGGCAATGCGTCACTATATCAGATCGCAATGGGCGGAGGAGGCGAAAACAAGCCACGGGCTTTAGCCCGTGGCAGTTGACAATCATCATTTCCCTGTTAGACTGATGTTGGTTGGTAATTCAGGCAGTCGCCCAGCTCCAGTTTTGTAGAAAATCAACTTTAGACCTACGGCGCAAAGATTCTCCTGCTGCAATTTCCAGATTTCGGCTACGACTTTGAAAAAATTATTCACCTTATACGCTGTATATGCTTCATAATTTTTCCGGCGTCTCGCTCGAAGTCTGATTATTTCGCTAGGAAAATCTTTACGCCGTAGGTCTAGTGAAAGTTTTCTGCAGAACTGGGGCTGGGAGGAAAGTCCGGACACTCTGCTTCCTGTGCAAGCGGGAAGTATAAACAAGTAGCGGTTAACAACCGCCCGCCGTAATGCGCGAGGTGCGAGCAGAAACGTCTCGAGGCGAAAGCCGAGAGAGGACCTTAATCTCAGGCCAATAGGTCCAGTTCCGCCATAGAGATAAAAAAGCGGAAATGAAACGGCTAAATCCTTACTGGGTGCAAGGCCGAGCCCGTCTTGTCTCCGACAAGACCGCGGAAAAACGCGGAACAAACGCGGACTGACACGGAAGAAATTCTGCGAGTTCAGCGTGATGTCCGCGTGAGTCAGCGGTCGCGCCGGAGGCGAGACAGGAGTGCCGCAGGAGGCGAAGAGCAATCTTCGTCCCAGATAAATGGCTGCCGCTGGCTTTGCCCGTTTCGGCTGGCAAAATCGGAACAGAATCCGGCTTACGAATTACCAGCCGCAAAAATGCCCGTCCGGCGGGCATTTTTGTTTTGCGAAACTAATCAGAATATTAAGAGATTAATCAGGATATTAATCGAACCATTAACATATTAACTTATCTCGACGATCGTCGAGATAAGTTAATATTTAGGATCGCGCCATCTTTTTCAGGGTTCCTCCTCGCGATACTGAAAAAATATCTACGTATTTAACGATGCCGCGCTTGTTCATATCTTCAATAAATTTTTCCGGCAAGCTTGTTCTGCCGATCCATAAACTTTTTTGGTGCATATCCATTTTAAGATTCCGAAGCGCCGCCCTCAGCCACGCGCGGTGACTCTTGATTGATTCCGGAATATCAAAACAAACAATGATCGTCTCGCCCGCCTCTTGGGCAGGATATGCCGGATATCTTTCTAGGGTCGTTTCAAATTCTCGCCTTTTATGCTCGCCTTTGCGTGTCAGCTGCAATTTATTTTTGCTGACTTTAATCAGACCCTCGCGCTTTAGTTTAGAAGTAAGCTGATAAATATTTGCCCGATTTTCTTTTTCAGCTTGCTCTCCGCTTTTAAGAGCAAGGGCCAACTCTCTTAGCACATTCTTCTTCTCTTTCAGAGACGATAAGCCGCGCATGCGCCGATACGTTTCGACGTAACCATAGTAAGTGATCGCATCCACGACCTCCGCCATACTCAAGAGCGACAATCTCGTTATTTCTAGAATGATTAATTTCTTGCTCCCCCTCATGGATCATTAACTTATCTAAACGATCGTCGAGATAAGTTAATATTATCAGTATGCTGATCTTTTATCCAATGCTTCATTTACTAGCGCGTCGGCAACCCGATTTTTCTCCCGCGGGATATAAATAATTGAGACGGCCTTGAAGTCAATCCGCCGATTCCACGCTTCGATAAACAGCGGCTGAATTTTTTCGTTTTCAATTTTATATTCACCATTGAGCTGTTTGACCACCAGCTCGGAATCAAGGTAGGCCGCGACTTCCGTCTGCTTCGCCTTGGTTTTACCCAGTAGGGCTTTGGCTTTTTTGAGCGCGAAAATCAACGCCTGATACTCCGCCGCATTATTGGTCGCCACCCCGATATACTGGCTATACGACTTCGACCCCACCACCGCGCCGATCGCGGCCGGCCCGGGATTGCCCCGCGCCCCGCCATCGGTGTAAATAACTAGTTTTTGATTTTCAAAAAGTGATGATTTCATAGACGATCATAAGCCCCGACGCAAGATCTAAATTTTAGATTATGAATTGTCGCTTTCCGTTTTTTATTTCAATTTTTCAGAAATCGCCACGGCAGTTTCTTGTGGCCCGGCACCGTAAACCCCGCCGCATTCCGGTGGCCGCCGCCGCCGTACTGCTCGGCAATTTTTGAAACATCGAACCGCCCCACCGATCGGAGTGAAACTTTCCAAACACGCCCTTTCCGATACCAAGTCACGCCAAACGGCGGCCGCTGCTTGGCCATTTGGTGGCCGGCATAAGAATGCAACACCGGCGTATTAAGCGCGAAAACTTGCTTACCGGCAAATTCAATCAACTGAATATTGCTGACCAGTAAGGCGTTGATTATTTTATCTTCGTACCGCGCGATCGCCGCGCCCTCCTTAACAAACTCTCTCCGTTCCCAGGCGCTTTCCAGCCGATTAGCAATTAAATTCCATTTTCGAAAATTATGGGAGTGAGAATCAATGACCGCCATGATCTCGCGAGTTTTGGGCAATTTAAAACGCCAAAGATCCATATCTTCGATATATTTTAAAATTTTAGGGAGCCGCGCTTTGGGGAAAAAGTAATGCCAGGCCAGCACGCAAGCGGAATGTTGAATATCATAACTAAAAGCATCGGCTTCCCGAATAAAATTTTTCCGGCTTTTGTGATGATCAATAATTACGACATAATTATCTTTCATGAACTGCCGAACCGCCGCTTCAGAAAAAATCGCATCAATAAAATAAATTTTCTTGTTTTTTAGCGCAATCGGCGCCGCGCCGCCCCGATTCGTAATGGGAATATATTTCGCCCGCGCCCCAAACCGCCTTGAAGCCACCCAAGATCCGCCGAAGCCATCCGCGTCATCATCACAAAAAACGACAATTTTCTCTTTGATTTTCTTCATGCCTTCACTCGCCCATAATTAAGGTTTTATCTTTTCCACCCGCTCGAGCGCCGCGAGACCCGGCAGTTTTTTGCCCGCTAAAAATTGCAACATGGCACCGCCGCCGGTTGAAAGAAAACTAAATTTTTTCTCCAGTCCCAGCTGTTCAATAAGCTGGGTTGTTTCGCCCCCGCCCGCCAAAGAAAAAGCCGAAGCGCTCGCCATCGCGCGAGCGATCGCGATCGAACCTTGAGCGAATCGCTCATCCTCAAACTGACCCAAGGGGCCGCTCCAGACAATCGTGCCGGCTCGGCTGATTTGCTCACAAAAAAACTTGATGGTCATTGGTCCAATATCCAGCGCCTTACCCCGATCTGATAGCCAATCAATCGGCCGAATTAATTTTGATGACCGAATCCCAAGATCAGCCCGATTAATCGCGCTACTACCCACCAAAATCGCCTGCGCTTTCGGTAAAAGGTTTTTAATGGCTTGAGCTTTGTCCGCCACCTTGGCGCCGCCGAAAATAATTACGAGCGGACGCTTGGGCCGCTTTAAGATTCTTGAAAGATGCCGGATTTCTTCACTCAACAAAAGCCCGGCATAAGCGGGTAAATACCGCGTAATCGCCACCAAAGAAGCCGCGGCCCGATGACTAACCGCAAAAGCTTCGTTAACATAGAAGTCGCCGAGCGCCGAGAGTCGCTTGGCCAGGGTCGGATGATTTTCTTTTTCGCCGGAAAAAAATCGAATATTTTCAATCAAAAAAATCTCGCCGGCCGGCAGTTGGGCGGGTATATCCATGAGAAAGACAATCTTTCTTCTTAATTGCCGAGCAAGAATCGGCATGAAAACCCTCAAGCTGAAAGCGCGCTTATCGCGATCCGCTCGGCGCGGCCGGCCGCGATGGCTCACAAGCACTATCCTTATCCGCCGACTAAGCAAAAATTTGATGGTCGGAATCGTTCGTTCAATCTTAAAAAGGTCATGCGGACTCTTAATGTTAAAGTCCACCCGCAAGAGACAAGTTTGGCCGGCAAATTTTCCCTTCGCGAGCGCGGCAAGAGATTTCATGGTCGAATTATATCACGCTAATTGCTGGCGCGCTGTTCAATAATAATCGGCGCATGGCTGATGCGATTCGCCACCAAATAACCAACGGCAAAACTGGCCGCGCTAATTAAAAAAACTATCAGAAACAAGAGAATTTCTTTTTGATGAGCCGTTAGCCAAACGCGCATAGAAACCGGTTAAAATTGTAAATACTCGGCCCATTTTTTGTACAACGCTCGCGTGGCCTGAAGATCGCCGACGTTATACCGAGCGATGTCCAAATATTTTTTTTCCTTGAAAAGCCGCCCCACGTCGTCGCCCGTCGTTCCGGCCGCTTTAGGGCTCGGAATCCCAAAGGCGCGGCTCCAAAGATGAAGATTGCCCTTTTTCCAAACGGCGCCGTAATAAGTCAGTTGATCCAAGAGATCAATATGGACCGCGCGCGGATCCTGCTGGTATAAGTATCGACCCCGCATCAAGTCCTTCGTGGGTCGAACGTTTCGCACCGCCGAACGGATATTCAGAAACGGCACATCAAAAGCCCGGCCGTTGAAACTGATAAAAACCGCGACGTTTTCGGCTAATTTCCAAAACTGATCAAGAATCCCCGCTTCATCAAACTGCTTATACTTAATACCGGCTTCGCTGAATTCTTGATGGCGCTCGCCCGGTGCCTGATAATAAACCGCGCCCTCATTCGAGTCCGGGTCAAGCACACCCAGCGCCACCACCGCGCCGGTCAAGGGGGAAAACCCCAAACCATTCTTTAGATCTTCGAGTAAATGTTGATATTCTTTTTCGTCCGCCGCCTCCCGCGCGATCCACCGCGTCAGCGATTCTTGGCTCGTCTCATCAATCGCGTCGAAATCCTCCCCGACGGTCTCCAAATCGAAAACTAACTTTTTTTGAATTGACATATAAACCAATTATAGATTATAATTGGCAAACGCCAAATCGCGGCCTCGCCTTAAGCGGCAGAAGCACCCACCTCGGCGCGGCGATTCGGACATTATTGATAATCGCAAATCTCAACAGTTATGGCCCATACAAAATCTGGCGGTTCAACTAAATTAGGTCGCGACTCGCGCGCGAAACGGCTCGGCATCAAGATCAATCACGGCCAAAAAGCTAATGTTGGCCAGATTATTGTTCGGCAGCGCGGGACCCGCTATTTACCGGGTAAAAACGTTAAACGCGCGGCGGACGATACGCTTTACGCCATGAAAACCGGACTGGTTGAATTTAAACGCGCCCGAAAAACCAAATTCGACGGCAATCGCCGCTACGCGACCATGGTCATGGTCGCGGAATAACCTTTACGGCTTAGCAGTTTTAGGAATCAGCTCCACGGAAGTTTCGGCGGTTAAACCGTGCGGTAGCTGAACCACAACTCGGTGCGAACCGAGTTTTTTGATTGGCGGATTGATAACGCCCTCGGCGGCGCCATAACCCTTTTCCCATAACGCTTTTTTTAAACTATCCCGATTGACCGAACCGAAAACTTCTTCATGCGACCCGACCGCGACTGGAAAAACAAACTTTTCGCGCCCAAGCCGATCGGCTAAATCTTTCAACTCGCTTAAGGTGGCCATTTTTTGCTCATCCCGCTCGGCTTTTTCTTTCAGTGCGGCGGCATCGGCCGGCACCGCCAATTTTTTCGGGATCAGAAAGTTCCTGGCGTAGCCATCCGAAACATTCTTCACTTCATCGCGGCGCCCGGCGCCTTTGACGTCGGCAATAAAAACTACTTTCATAAATTAAGCTCGGCTCTAAGAATTGCAATGGCCCGCTCAAGTTGAGGATCTTGGCCCGCCTCAACATCTTCGTCAGTCAGCGCCACTTCAATATCCGGCGCTAAGCCATTTTTTTCAATCACGGCGCCACTCGGCAAAAGCCAGCGCGCGACCGTTAACTTCAAGCTTGAACCGTCTTTCAGTTCTTTTAACTCTTGCACGCTGCCCTTGCCGAAGGTTTTTTCCCCGATCAATTTAATACCACGCTGATCTCGCAGCGCGCCCGCAAGAATTTCTGATGCCGAGGCCGAACCATTATTCACCAAAACTACGACCGGAATATTTTTCAAGACTTCGTTGCCCTGCGCTCGAAAGACGCGCATATCACCCGAGCGGAACTCCTCGGTCACCACCACGCTCCCCCGATCCAAAAACCATCCCGCTAAATTAACCGCCACTTCCAAGAACCCACCGGGATCATTGCGCAGATCAAGAATAATGCTGTTCGCGCCCGCGTCCGCCGCCTTAAGAATACTTTCATAGAACGCCAACGAGGCGTTTTCGTTAAACGAGAAAAGCTGCAAATGAAGAATCCCGTCGGGAAGCATCTCGCTCTCCAGGGTGGGAATTTGAATTACTTCCCGAGTGATATCAATATCGCGCGGTCGTTCCCAGCCATCCCGGAAAGTGGTTAGAGTGACCAGAGAGCCCACCGGCCCCCGGATAATCTTCACAGCCTCCAGCACATTCAAACCGCCGGTAGATTCGCCGTCAACCGCAATAATATGATCGCCGTTTTTCAAGCCCGCTCGTTCCGCGGGAGTATTTTTGAGCGGCGCGACGACAATAATCCCGCCATCCCGAGCGCCGATCTCGGCGCCGATCCCCCCGAAAACGCCCCGCACGTCTTCTTCAAATTTTTTCGCGTCGCTGGGCGGAAAGAAAATCGTGTTCGGATCCTTGAGCGCATTAACCATCCCCATCGCCGCGCCGTGAACTAGATCAACCTCGTCAAGATTCTGGCCGTCAATATATTCATCCCGAACTAATTTCCAGGTCTGCCAAAAGACGTCGAAATCCGCCCGGACTTCCGCATCTAGAATATTGGTTACCCCGGTGATCTTGATGTTCTGCGGTGTTTCCCGGCCCGCGGAATAACCGAAAGAAAAAGCCGCCCAACCGACAAGCGCGGTCACGATGATTAAAACAATAATTTCCGCCAGCGGCTTAAGTATTTTTGACTTCATAAACGTCTCCTTATTGTAATACAAAAAATGAAAAACCAAAATAGCCGTGGCGCAAGAAAGAAAAATCCATTGATTCCACGCTCGATGCGCTGGTATTAATCCGAGAATCCGGCCGATTGATCGCGAGCGCATCAATTAAAAAGTTTCGGCCGCCCCGGAGAACTTGATTACCGCGCCAAATCGAGCTAAACTATTTTCCCGAACCGAATTGATCATCAACCACGATCGGCGCTAATCACGCTATAATAAGAAGATGAAGTCGCTCGGCGGATCGAAAAAAAAATACCTTTCCGAATTAAAGCGCCGCACCCAAGAGTCGCGCGCTTATACCGCTTACCAAGCCCTCGGGTTGGAAATCGCCGAAATTCTGGACGACCCGGCCCATAAAAGCTTGTATATTAAACTCGCTAAAGATCACGATCCTCACGCCCTCATCAGAATCGCGAAGGCGGTGGCGGAAAAAAACCACGTGAAGAGCCGCGGCGCTTATTTTATGAAAGTTCTCGAAGAAAACCGAAAGAAAAATCGCCATGAAACTGCCTAAGATCTTAACCATCAACAACAAAAAAGAAGAACAATTCCTGCGGGATAAAACGGTGGCGTTCGAATTCTCTGACTTTACGCGCAAAGAACTGAAGGCGCTGGTTCAAACAATGCGCCTGACCATGAAGAAAGCCAACGGAGTCGGGCTTTCGGCCAACCAGATCGGCCTCAACTCTAATATGTTCGTTGCGGAATACGACAATAAATTTTACGCAATTTTTAATCCCACCATCACTCAATCCTCGGCCGAAACCGAAACCGTCGAAGAGGGCTGTTTAAGCATACCGGGGCAATATGGACCGGTCGCGCGGGCGCGGCGCATAACTTTAGTCGGTCAAAATATTGAAAAGCGAAAATTGAAGATTCGAGCGCGGGGATTTTTAGCGAAAATCTTCCAACATGAAATTGACCACCTAAACGGCATTCTGTTTATAGATAAAGCGACGGCGATCTATAAAATCCCAAGCGCCAATCGCCGGGAAACTCAAAGTCATCAATCAAAGATCGCGGCCGACCGCCCTTAAAACCATTTTTTAATTCATGATTCTAAATTCGTAACGCGCCGATATGAAATATATCTTTTTTGGTACACCCAGTTTTGCCGCGATTATGCTTGATCGCCTCCTCGAGGCGGGCCGCCCGCCCGCGCTTATAGTTTGCAATCCCGACCGCCCGGTTGGCAAGAAAAAAATCATCACCGCGCCGCCCACTAAGATCTTGGCCCAGCGGCACGCGTTGCCGGTTTGGCAGCCGGAACGCCTGACGCTCGCGGAAGCCGCGCCGAAGTTCGCTGGCAACCAGTTCGCCGTGGTGGCCACTTACGCTCATGTTATCAAAAAAGAAATTATCGACCTTTTCCCCCGCGGCATTGTCGGTATCCATTTTTCGCTTCTGCCGAAATACCGCGGCCCTTCCCCCGTTCCGAGCGCGATTTTGGCGGGCGAAACCGAAATCGCCACCACCTTTTCGCTGATGGATGAAAAACTTGATCACGGCCCAATCTTGCTCCAAGAAAAAACTCCCATTGATCCGAGTGAAACCCGAACCGATCTCGACCGCCGCCTGGCTTTTCTTAGCGGTCAGTTGTTGATTGATTTTTTGCCTCGGTTTGTCGCTGGTCACGTCCGGCCGCGCGAGCAAGATCATGCCTCCGCCACTTACACGAAAAAATTCCGCGCGGCCGACGGCCAAGTCGATCTCCAAAAAGAAACACCCGAAACAATCTGGCGAAAAATCCGGGCCCTTAATCCCGAGCCGGGCGTGTTCACTGACCGCGCCGGAAAACGAATCAAACTGCTTGAAGCCAGTTACTTTAATCACAAGCTCCGATTGACGAAGATTCAAATTGCCGGCAAACAACCCCGCGCCATCTCCGAACGAGAACAGCAAGCATTATTCGAAATATAAAAACGGCCCCGCGGGGCCGTTTTTATATTCTGATCAAATCGGCCTATCGAGTCACCGTGATCGGAACATCGATTTCCGCGCCCGGCGCATCAATCGTTACCCGACGCGTGCTCGGATCATAAACGACCGTATAATTCGTGTTGTAATTCGTCGAGCTGGCAAAGCTGCCCGGCGGCGACGGATCAAACGGCATGGAAGCAATATAAGTCGGCACAATACAGCTGTACATGTCGTAGCCGGCACTGCCAATCGTCTTTTCGGCCGTCGTTGAAGCGGCTACCGGCAACGCGCCGGCCCCGCAGACCCAATTACCCCCGTTATCCGCCAGATTGTGGCCGATTGAGTTTAGAATCGCGTTGACATTACTCCAGCGCTGGGTGTCCCGCGCTTGGGCGAACTGCCGCGCCGGGTTCAAAGCCACAATCACGACCCCCGCCAAAATCGCGATGATCCCAATCACGACCAAGAGCTCAATAAGCGTAAAACCGCGTTGATTTTTCATTTTTGATGTTTTATCTCTGAATCCTAAAAGTGAATAGGTAAGCCGACCTTTTACCCCATTAAAATATTAAGGTGAATCTACCTAGAGATTATACCAGCTGGGTGGATAAAATCCGGCTATTCTGTGGATAACTGCGCCCCGCTCATTTT
>Ga0210057_1004138_pt1 | contig 19527 bp, 18 predicted proteins | sample CryGeyCG2114_010_2_FD_183968 | JGI IMG/M metagenome (GOLD analysis project Ga0210057, IMG submission 183968) | Groundwater microbial communities from aquifer - Crystal Geyser CG10_big_fil_rev_8/21/14_0.10 (SPAdes) (version 2) | ecosystem: Environmental > Aquatic > Deep subsurface > Groundwater ...
ATTATGTAGTACAGCGGCGGCTGATGTGTTTCCCAGTGGTTTGGATCGGGTAGCTTACCGTGTTGTGCTATGTACTGGGCATAATACACATGCCCCGCTCCGTCAAATCCATGATCGGGCATGTACATAAGCGCGTTGTGGAAGTGGAGAAATACAGAGATAAAGAGGATCGCAGTAGCAGTAAATAGTACTGATTTATGTTTTGAAATCATAACGCTGTCATATTATGACAATTGATTTAAAAGTTTCCAAAACGGAATAAAATATACTTTCGTTTTGCCGAATATTTTTTTCTTATCTAACGTCAGGTTTACGACTATCGCCTCGTCTGGTGAATATTTCTCTAAAAAAACTCCCAATGGTTTCTCAATTTCAGCAGTTGTAAGGGAAGAATATTTTACCTCGACGGGTATAATCTGAGCACCTTTATCAATAATAAAATCCACTTCTTTACCGGTTGTTGTTCTCCAAAATTTTATAGTATTACTACTCCAGCGACTGCCCTCTAGCAGTATGTTCATAATATAATTTTGAAAAACAAAACCATAATCTTTTTCTTGAAGATTTCCAAAAATACCAAGTAACGCATTTCGCAAACCCAGATCGTTAAAGTATGCTATCGGTGATTTTATAATTTCTTTATAATTATTTTTGAAATAAGGTATGGCAAAGTGAATTGCAAAAGTTTTTTGCGCGTACCAAAGATATTTTTTCAATGTTGGAAAACTGATATGTGTATCTCTACAAAGATTGGCGTACGATATGATCTGTCCTGTTTGCGCCGCTAGTAACCTTAACAACAATTCAAAAGACTCTATTCGGTCGACTTTTAGAAAGTAAGCAATATCTTTTTCTGTGTAGCTTCGAAAAATTTCATTGATAATCTTTTTTTTCTCTTCTTGTTTCAATGACAGTATTACTCGAGGATAGCCGCCAAAATTAAGATACTCTCTGAGTAGTCTTAGAGACGTTTCTTGATTAATACGATAGAAATCGAGAAGTCTATCGCTATACTTATAGCCTGTCTTAAAGTTGGAAAATTCAGTAAAAGTTATGGGATACATCTCAAATAATCTTTTTCGTCCAGCAAGTGATTCATGAATCTTTTCTTTGAGTTCCAAACTTCCGGAACCTGACACGATAAGTTTATATGGCGTATTTAAATCGTATATTCCCTTTAGAAATTTTCCGGCATTTGTTTTTCGTTGAATTTCATCTATAAAAACATACCCTTTTTTATCACCAAATTCAAGACGCAGACGATCTAAAAGAATTTCTTGAGAAGCAAATAAACGCGCGTCTGTTTCGACATCTAAATTCAAAAATAATGCCTTTTCTCCTGTTTGGAGTACATGGTTAAACACTTCAGTCATAAGGGTTGTCTTACCCACCTGACGTGCGCCAACAATCATTGTTATTTCCTTTGATGAAAGATGGGCTTTGACATCAACCAATATGCTTCTTTTTATGTTACTGTCCATACATTACAGATAATTATTAAACTATACTTCAATTATAAACGGTTTATTATTAAAGTCAATTTCAATTTTGAACTTAAACAAGCATTTTCATATACTATCGATGATAGAGAGTTTATACAATCTTATCAAGAGGATAATATGGGTTTGAGGTATTTAAAATTTGATTGTTAAATGATTATTAAATCAAATTGACACAAGTCAAGAAAATGTAGTACTATACACACAATATGGATACGAAGAAAATAAAAAAGAGCTATAAGGAAACATCCGCCTTAGTTTGGCAGGAGGGTAGACTTTATGTGGCAAAATCCCTTGAAGTAGAAGTGGCCAGTCAGGGAAAAACTAAAAAAGAAGCATTAGGAAATCTAAAAGAAGCGATAGAATTATATTTTGAAAAAGAATTATCCGCACCAAAACTATTTCATCGGATATGAGCCATCTTGAATTTGACTCTTACTTTAAATAATGTATCTCCGTCTGAAATGAGTCATGTTATGGTAACAACCTGTTTCTGATTTAGTAGAATTAATCTACCAATTTGGAAACATATGAAAATCTAACAATTCCTTATTAAAGTCAATCTCAATTTTGCATTTGATATAGTACACATGAGCTACCCCACCAAAACCATGTCTCGGTTCATATCATTGAGCATTGTGGAAATGAAGAAAGGCAGAAAGTAGAATGACAAAAAATGTGAATATCAGTATACATTTATTTTTGTACTTCATAATAGGTTTTAACCGTATTGCTACACAACACCTTTTAGTGTACATGGTTTACGATTATAGTTCAATTTCAACGTTTGACTTGACAAGAATTGAATAGTTTGTCGTCATTAGTGGTAGTTTATCTACCATTTTAGATGACAAATGGAAATGAAGAATTGCAGAAGCTACGGGTATAATTTTGTTTTATTTTGCTTCCCATACATAAATCCTTTCACAATATGAGCTATCGCACTTCAATATTAGATTTAAAATATTTTGAATAGGTCATTGACAACTTTACTAATATATCCTCTATGTTTGATAAGGTATAAATTGCGAGAGCGACTGTAATTTTTCATTTTTTGTACTGGGTCACGATTTGTAGTTAGGCTTTCTGTATGTGTAATGGCTACCGTTGGTTCATAAAGAATTTTAGTTTGGGCTTTGTATAATCTATAACAAAAATCAATATCTTCAAAGTACATAAAAAATGTATCATCCCATGATCCTATTTTTTTAATTATTGATTTGTGAAAAAGTATTGCTCCACCAGTTGCAACATCGCAAAAGCATGAGCTTTTTATGGAATATGTATCTATAATTCTAGGTCTGGCAAAAAGAAAATTTATCGGATGAGTAAAAAAATTATCAAAGTAACCAATGTTATTTTGTATATTACCATTTTTACCCGAAAGTTTTGGTACTGCAACTGTACAACCTTTTTTTTTAGCGCTTGAAATAAGTCGCAAGATATTTCGAATCGATGTAATAGTGTCGTTATTTAAAATCATTATCCACTCCCCTTGTGATTGTTGTATTCCTGCGTTTATAGCTCCTGCATATCCACGATTTTTTTTAAGGTGGTAATATCTAACGTAGTCAACTTTTCTTTTAGTAAGTTCTTTATTTAGTACATCTGAGTTGCTATTGTCTATTATCAATATTTCTACTGAATCATTTTTTCCTAAAGATTTTACTAAATCGATAGTTGCTTCGTACGTTTCATAATTTATTATGATTATGCTGGCTAATGGTTTTTTTACACTGGTCTTCATATATTTATAATCCCCAGCTATAAACTGATATATCCCAAGGATCTTTTTCGTTTCCCGGAACAGTTCCCTGATCAAACTCATGTTTAAGAGTTGTTTTGATATAATTTTTTAGATATTCTGGTGTTTGGCTTTCCCAGTTCTCAACTATTACTATACCGGACCTATATTTACTCTTCTCTTTATTAAATGCTTTTATAGTACTAATTTGTTTTTCGCCAAAAACTGGATCAATATCATTTGTTTTAAAACCATTCAAGAATATATATTTATGATTGGGTAAATACCAAGGTACTCTATCATTCCATGCATCCATAATTATTATGTTTTTTTTACCTTCTATTAAAGTATTTATTTTTTCAAATGCAGATTTATAATTTGGAACTGGGTTTTCTCGTACGTCTGCATTTATCGAATAATATTTTTGAGGTAGCAATACGATTTTACCCTTGTACAGAGGAAAGATAAAAAAAATACTCAGAATTAGTATAGAAGTGAAAATATTGTTTTGTTTAAGGGGTATATATGTTTTTGTTCTTTTAATAAGCCATACTAGTCCATTTCCAAAAAGTATATATACAAGAGGAAATGCTGATAGAGAATAACGTACATACTGCGAATTAATTTTAAATATAGCCAGAAAAAAAATAATTGAGATACTTGCAGATAATATATACGCTAGTTCCCTATTTTTCCTCCATGTTGGATAAATGCCAATGCTTGCCCCTGCGAAAAGCCAAAGATAATTGTGTGTTATGAATACAAAATAATGAAGAATATCGGTATTGTAAGATAGCAAGAGTTGGGTTACGCCTTTAATGCTATTCGAAGAGAATGAGTAAACCATTGCGAATATTAAAAATAATAGAACAATTGGTCCGATCAAATAAATATATTTTTTCTGTTTTAATGCCTTATATCCAACAGATAAACCTATAATGAACATATTCATAAGTGCAGTTGCATGGAAAAGTACAGCGAGTACAGAGAGCATTGCAGCAATTACAAAATTTATGTCGATAAACTTTGTTTTATTAACCGCAAATTTATATGAATAATAAACAATGACTACTGTAAAAAGCTGTAACCATATATATGGCCTGAGTTGTGTTGACCATGCGAGTTGAATTTGAAGAAAAGTGGTTAAAAATGCTGCTATGAGAGCTGCATTATTTTCAAACAATTTTTTGGTTACGAAATACACGGCAATAGTTAGAAATGTACCAACCAAAATAGATGGCAAGCGACCTGCAAATTCTGTAACCCCAAAAAGTTTAAAAGATAACGCAGTTACGAAATACATAGCAGACTGATAAAGTCCGGTACTATATCCACTTGCAGTAAGTGGCTTTCCATGGTCAATTAGAGCGCGTGCATAAATAGTGACATTATTTTCATCGTTCCAATAGGATACATTTTGTAGAATATTCACTAATCTATATACAAATCCTATACCAATGATACCGATTAATAGAATGAGTGGTATCTTATCTGCTATTGCTTTCTTTGTGTTTGCTACCAAAAGTTGTTTCATATACTTGTAGTATAGATTAATAAATTAAATTTATTTAGTAGCCGTTCAAATCTCTCGTTTCTTGTGTCCATGTGTCTATTTGCTTAAAATACAAATCGTCTTGTGAATTATTAGGACCAATCGGATTAAGTATTTTTATGATCACTTTGTTTGATTTTTCCAGAGTAATATTACCATGCCAATTTACTGGTTTTTCTAACCAGAAACTGTGTTGCCCAAATGACCAATCGAGCGGTATAGTAAAAATAACTTTGGTTTCATCCCAATAATCTGCACGTATTTTTGATCCATCTTTTATAAGCGCATACTGCCGCATTGAATTATCGCCGAGTGCATTGCCGTATAATAGTACCTTTGCTCCTGGATATACCAAGGGCGGTTCTGCAAGTTTAATAACCGGATTTAATGACACTCTATTCGTGTGGTCAATTATCTGTAGATATGTATATAAAGAAAAAGTGGTAACGGCCAAAGCAATGACAACGAATGCTATAAACTTAATAAAATTTTTAATCGAAAAAAATGCAAAAGCTATTGCTCTTTTCCAAAGTAAAACAAGTATTTTATCTATAAACCGAATGGGTAAAAAAAGAGCTGATATTTTTGTGAGTAAATTATGAAAACGAGTAGACTCCCCTTCTTTCACCTCTGTGATAGAATGAAAAATACCAACGACCAAGAACATATATGCCCATATGGCACTTTTTTCGGCAACAAAGTCCATATTTGCAGATAAAATAAAGGGGCAAAAGGTTAGAAATACAAGCGCAATGGCAAATGAGTAGCGCGATTCAAACTTATAGGCTGCAATGGCGAATATCCAAAGCAGGGTAAATAATATAGTTGTGTAATCAGAATACTTTCTTATTACAAATACATCTATAAATATCCCCAGAGCTATAAGTAAAATATATGGTTTTAATAAGTGCGAAACATACTTGCCTACTTTGCTTTTAAACTTTTCACTTATTAATTTTGAACCAAAAGCAACATATGCAAAATAGAGCAATAATGGAATGTTATATACAATTATTATTTTCAAGAAATTGGCATTTAGTCCATAGTAGGTAATTTTTCCCCACATAAAACTTAGAAATATCTTTTTGTCAGACAGCAGAAGATTTTTCGGATATTGATATTGTGAAGCTAAAACAGGATATTGTTTGTCTAGTTGCAGTTTTTGTGAATTTTTTTTGTTTAATGTAATTTCAAATATATATACCTTACCTTTTGAGTTTTGAATAGGGGGTAAGCCAAAGGAGTAGAATGGAATTGTGTTGTATTGAGAAGCATCGATATTGCTAACAGATAGCCATTCTTTACTTTTTGATTCTTTTATTCGAAAGATAGAATTACCACTGAGACTCTCACTTCTTTTGAGCCGAACTTTTACTATTCCTAAATAATTATCTTGAGCTGTAAATACTCCCCTTATGCCTTTTTCGATATGTTGTAATGTATAGTTTTGGTGATTAAACGAAAAAATGTTGGGATTTATGTCTGAATTGAAAAAAAACAATAAAGTTAAGGTTATTGATATGAGTAAAAAAATAGTTGGTGTGAAGATAAAACGTATTAATTTTTTTTTCATATGCTTCGCTGTTTTAACCAACTAGTGACTAAGTAGACTAAACATCCAAACAAGGCAAAGCCACTTATTGTATATCCGACATAAAATAGCTGCTGTGGTTCAAATTCAATAACAATTTCAAAATCATAACTTCCGTCTGAATTTTTTTTACAATAGTTCGGCGATGAACATAACGACTCCGTATTTAATACCCAGCTATTGGCATAGCCGTTGACCATAAGGTGATTTTTATTGTTCTCAATGGGTTTTTTAAACCATGTTTCAAAAACCGACCCATTTGGTAAATTATCATTTTGAATTGTGCCACTAAATTTTTTTGAAATAAAATCTATATTATATTTTTCAACATAATCTAATTTTTCTCTGTTGTCTTTCCAAGTCATATGCTTGATTTTCTTTTCCTTACCACTTCCCAAAGTAGTAATCCAGCCTTTATCAATGAAACTCTTCAGACCCTCCTTACTTGCTTGATCTTCAGTATTTCCATCAAGAATTTTGTATTTGTTCAATAAAGCATTATGAGAAATTTGCGGTGAATTAATAATCGAAGTAGCTTTAGTTAAATAACTTTTCCATCCATCATGAAAATTTTCACTAAATATAAGTGGAAATACACCTCTTGCTTCATGAATAGCTATTCTATATTTTATTGAATTTATCTTTTTAAATTCAATAATTGGAACATTATATCGATCTTTATTCAAAGGAATACTATCCAAATATGAAAGTGTTTCTGAAGAATTTTGGTTTTTAAAAAAGAAAATATTCTTTCCAAGTGGTGTATCAGATTCAATTAAATAGGGTAAAGCTGAAACTTTTTTCTTGACAACGTGGTAATTATAGGTTGAAAAGAGTTTCGGTAAAAAAAACTGTGAAGGGATTTTATACAAAATTTGATAATCTGGTTTTTTTCCAATATTTATCAATCCGTATGTAAATGCGACATTTCTTTGTTCATTATTAAATATTTTCGTCGTTTTTAACAGAAAGTATTTAACGTTTGTTAGTGAATAGAAATTACGGTTAATAAGCTTTGAATGGATAAATGCATTCAAAAAAGAAGTTGTAGCTGAAGGGGTTCCGTTTGTTATAATGAGCCCCTTACTAAAATATGAATCAGTTTCACTGCCTTGAGAAGTTTTCGGATAAATATTATCAATAAAATAGGGACTAAAAAAAGATGGAATGGGTAATACATTGTATACAAGTTTTTCTTTATTTAGCTTAACATTAATCTTACCATCGTATTTATATAAAGCGCCTATCTCATCATTGAGAGGGGAAAAATTCATTACATTCTTATTAACAAGATAGATGAGATTAGCGTGGGTGATTAAAAAAATAAACCAAGCTAATATAGGGATTATAAGCAACTTGTACGTTCTTATTTTCACCGCCTCCTTTTGAATTAATTCTTTTGAGCTGATTAAGAATAAAAAGATGACCATAATTAATAAATTAGGCATGTAACGAACTGCACCCTCAATGAAAGCGAGATAGGGAATTGAATATAAAAACAAATAAATACGTGTAATTCCCAATGGCCCATTCGTAAGAATGGTAGAAAAAATATATCCTGCTATTGGCAATAGTAATATTACTCTTAACGCATTCTTCTTCAAATATAGAAGATTAAAAAGAATGAAAAAGTAAAGAAAAAAGTAAGAAATAAGAATAAGTGGGTTTGTGCCAAATGTCCTACTAATCAAATTGTGGGGTGTTCCGAGGAAAAACAGGTTATCAATATAGCGGGAAGAATACCCAATTAAAACTTCAGTGCTCAGCCGTTTTTGTTGTACCATATCGGCTATATTAACTACATTACCGAAGAATAATGTATGAAGCCAATATAGATTGAAAAGGAGTATAAGAAAACCAAAAAGAAAAAAATGTACAATTTTATATCGAATTTGTATTTTTTTTAATGCTATTGTAAAAGTGACGATGATAGAGAAGTAAAAAATATTTGATATATCAAAAAAAATAAAAAAAAGGGAAAGTACAGCTAATTTTTTATTAAGTCGTCTAGTCTCATTAGTTGTAAAATAGTCAAACAGATATGCAAAGAAAAATGGAAGACTTATAGAGGCAATTTGGCGATTAAGTGCACCACCATGTAAGTCAAAAATAAGAATAAGACTAAATGTATAAAGTAAATTAGTGAAAACTGTGAATAAAAAAAAATATACAAGATTTTCATCATAAATTTTAGAAAGGATTTTTTTGCATAATCTCCAAATCCCAAGAGAAGAAATAAAAGGGAAGATTACAAATATTGTTATTTTATTCAGGATAGGTATAGTGACAGATAAGCCAATGAAAGAAAATAAGCTATAGGTTAAATATACGAATGATTTAAGAAAATATTCTGCAATCCCCCCACCATTAAGGTGACCTAAAGAATTTTCATTGATAGAAAAGAAGAAATTTGTTAAAAAATTTCGATAGAAATCTGGTGCTGCGTACATTGACCAATCCCAATGACGACCATAATTATAAGGATTGAATATTACATCTTTATGGAAAAATATGGCCAAAAATATAAAAAATATGAGATATAGAGTAAATAATATAACAATTTTATTAGCAATTTTTTTCATTATAATAAATTGCAATTAGTAAACTTAATATATCCAGATAAGTATATAGTGGGTTTAGTTTTTATAAACTTTCTTCAATTTAAAAATAATTTGAAGAGCGAAAAGACTAGGCCATAGGTCACCTAAGACTTTGAAATACCAAAAAGAATCAGGGACAGCACAAAAGCTTTTATAAGCTATAATACTAAACTTTTGGTACGAAAACATTTCTTTCATCGATCCTAAAGTATAAAATCGTAAGTGAGTTTTGTCCATAATCCCCGTTTCTGTATAGTTCCATTTGCCCAGCATATGTAGCAAACGATATTTAACAAAGCCTATGTTGGGCAAAGAAACTATAAGATACCCCCCTCTGGAAAGTATAGAAGAGATACTCTCTAAGAGCTTATTCGGATTTGTTAAATGTTCAAGAATATCGCCTAATATTACCAGATCATATTTATTTCTAATACAGCTAATAGAGGTTTGATTTAAATCAATATGATAAATCTTTCTATATCCATTATTTTTAGCTTTAAGAAGCATTTCTTTGGCAATATCGATTCCATCAATATTGCATTTAAATTTATTATGATTTAGCATTTTACCCAAAAGGCCGTCCCAACAGCCAATATCGAGAATACTTGGAATATTCATGTTCGAAGATAGAATATAATCTAAAATCACTGGATTAGAATGACTGTATTTTTTGATTTTTGTCATGAATTTAAATTAAAATATTTTTTATACTCGTTCAAATTTTTTTTAAATATTAAGCGCGATTGCATATTTGAAAAAATATATCTAGGCATACATAACATAATAGATGATAATTCAATTACCGATTTGATTCTCAGTAGCGCAAAAATTTTTTTAAGAGGGTAATTATATTTTAAAAATAGCTGCAAAAAATAAATCATTTTAATCCGTTCGAAATATTGAGGAACACATTTTTTAAGATACGGATAATAAGAGGTATATATATCTAAGCAATTAGTAATATAGTTTTCTAGAGATAAATTAGTCAATTTATTTTTTCTAGATACCTGATCGTTGTGTAAGAGGGTAAAGTACAATGGCTTATTGATATACATTATATTTTCATGAATTAAAAAATACAGAGATTTTTCCAAATCTGCTTCGTTACCGTACCTCTCCTCAAAAAGGTTGTTTTTTATAACGCTTGTTTTATAAATAGTAGTACCTGTAATTGAAATATAGGTAAAATAAAATTTATCCCATAAATATTTTGTTCTTAGTTTGTTTAGAACAGTATCCTTCTCAAATATTCGATAATCTCCAATGATCTCACTACTTTCGTTAATACCCATAGCATTACTAGTATAGATGTTGAATCCTGGATATTTATTGTAGGCTTTATCAAACTCTTCGATATAGTATTTAGACAGTCTATCGTCATTGTGAACAATGGCCAAATATTTACCTTTGGCTTTTTTGATTAACTCGTTGATATTTTTTATCAATCCAATATTATACTTATTCACAATAAGGCGGTAATTTATAGGCATGTATTTTTTAATGGTATCAAGTTCACGTTTTGAGGAACAATCATCGCTGATGATAACCTCATAGGGTTCAACAGTTTGATTCTGCAAATCAAAAATGAGTTTTTGGAGGTGAATAGACCGGTTAAAATTTGGGATACATATTGAAAGACTAGATTTCATGTTATATTTTAACTGCATAAATGAAAAGACTAGCTCCACTATTATTTATCACATTGTCATGTTCATAATAATTCTGAATTTGTTTTTGATATTTTCTATAAATATTTTGTTCAGCTTTTTTGTCAAAAAGACTTCGCACCTTCACCTCCAAAGCTAATTTATCCCAAAACATAAGACACTCTTTTGAGATGTAATATTTATATTTTTTTACTATTAACCCACGCTTTTTAAGTCTTCTTTTCCATTCTAAATGAGAATACAGATGGTAGTGGTTTAACATTTTGTTTCTTTTTTTGGAATATAAATCTCCAAAAAAACTTAAGCCTATTTTTGATAGTACAGAACTTATGTAGAGATATTCTCTAAATAAATGACTTGGGGAAGTAAACACAAAAACTCCATCTTTTTTTAATATCCGCGAGGTTTCAGAAAGTACAGCATCTACGACTGGAATATGTTCTATTACAGAATTACTAAAGACAAAGTCTATAGATGAACTCTTAAGCGACATTTTTTCTGCACTTTCAATAAGGACTTTTTTATAAAGTTTTTTTTTGATTGCAATTTTGATATCTTGCGCTTCCCCGTTATCAATTCCATAGGTAAATTTTTTGTCAAATAGTATTGAAGATATATAACCATCTCCGCATCCTATATCAACCGACGGCTCCTTAAAATTTATTTTCTTGCACTCTTCATGAATAGTTTTTAACTCAATTGAGCGAAAAAGCTTCGAAGCAGGGTGCGAATGTCCCTTAAAGTCTGCAAGTGTTACATGTAAAGTCTTCATATATTCAGTATTTTCTTGTTTCTCATTTTAATATAATTTTGATTTTTAGTAAATCCGAAAACTGATCCGTCAATAAAACCTTTTACTGCATATTTTTTAAGTTTATGATCCACTTTTGTGAAGTAATATAAGAAGATAATTGGATAAAATATAAAATAAAATATAAGGAAGCGAAGAAATCCGGCATGTAGTGACATGTACAGAATTCTATTTCTAAAAAAGAGATATGATTTTGCTTTTGTAGAATAAATACGCTCAATTCTGGTCTGTATTTTTTCAGTTTTATCACTTTTTTTTATTTCAATTGGATGCCATATCTTAGCTCCTGCACAACATTTGATCTGATAACCTTCATCTAAAATACGTTCTCCGAAATCAGGTTCTTCATATATCATTGGAAACAGAATGTCATTAAAACCACCAATTTTTTTATACAATTCTGTAGTAGTTACAAATAAGCTACTAAAGTGATTTAATCTAGCCTTACGCTTATAACTTATAAAGTTATGTAACAGGCTGGTAGAGCGATTAATACTATGTCCAGTTGTACGAATAATTGAAGTTCCAAATTCAAAATGCGTAGCACCAAGCATGCCTAATGAGGGGTGGCTCTTCATCATTTGCAGCAGTTCATATAAAGTGTTTTTATCTACCAAAACATCGTGAGCCATAATAAAAATATACTTATATTTATCAGATAAATTAAATTTATTAAATCCATCGTTTAATGCCTTGCTAGCATAATAATTTTTACTTTCATGGAGATATTTTACATTACTGTAGTTCTCTAATATTTTTTTATTCTGATCTGTTGAATTATTGTCTACAACAAAAAAATCAAATAAATCTCTTCTTTTGATAACTGAGAGTGCAAGAAGACATCTATCAAATACGACTGCCTTATTATATGTAGCTATAAGTACAGCAGCTTTATTTCTAGATATCATAATAGATAACTAAACAGTGCAAACTGCATATATTTCACCAGCAATTTGTTTATATTTTTTCCCAAGTTCAAAGAATGCATCTTGCATGGTAGTTGTGCATTGCTGTTCAAGCTGTTCATTTGTCAAGAGCTTTAGAAACAAACCACCTGTTTTAACAATCTTTAAGTCTGCTCTTTTAATGTCCATAGATAGAGTTTTTAAAGTATACACTCTTCTGTGACCTATGCTTACATCCAGTGAATTTAGTTGATCAACTTTTTTTAAGAGCTTCATTTGCACTCCTGCCTGACGGTGAAGTGAATTCGCATTAGGAACATCTATTAACATCACGCCACCGGGTTTCAACCAATTTCTTGCTCTATTCATTATATATACAGGGTCACTAACATGCTCAAGAATATGAGCCATAATAATAGTGTCAAATTTTTCATTAGTACTATAGTCTTCAAACATTGAACAAATAACATCTAAATTATTATTTTTTATGGTTTTTTTTATCATATTACAATAATCTAGTGAACCATCTACAGCAAGTACTCTATCAAAATCGTTAACTAATTTTTTGGTCATCGGCCCTTCTGCAGGACCAAGCTCAAGAGCTGATTTACCTTTGAAATATCGTTTGAGGGTCAAATATCGATAAACTACTAACCTTCCATTAAATCCATCTCCAAACTTTGTTTGGCCTGATATTTTATTTAGTCTTTTTTTTTCCTTTGTTAAACTAAGCATAAATACTATAACTTAACTTTTAAAATGATCTATCAAAAGGAAATCGATTTTAGCAGCTTTTGCAGCCTGAGAATCATTTGAACTATTTCCAATAAGTAAAAAATGATTTAAAGAAGTATATATGTCTTTATTAATTATAGTGAATCCTTCGGGATTTGGCTTGAGTAAAGATACGTCTTCGCGTGTAACAATTTTTTCAAATTTATGTATTAATTTAAGTTTTGTTAAAATCTCGCTTATTATTGGTCTAGTATTTGAAGACCAAATATATAAGTGTTTTTCTGAACAGTTTCCTATCAGTTCTACCAACTCGCGATTAACTTGAATATCGACAAGCTCCTCAGCTTCAAATTGAATATTATTTTCAGTAATGAGTGTACGAACCCTTTCTCCAAAACTGTGTACGTACATATTTTGGAGATCTGTCAATGATATCCTACGTAAAGAATACATATCAAATATTTTTTTATCCATTCTAATTAATTTTTTTGTTATTTTCTTAAGGCAAAATTCCCAGGGCAAAATAAGCTTAACTAATGTCATATCAAAATCAAAAATTAAATGAGTTTTCAGGCTGAATTGTTTATTTAGTTTCAATTTTTTCTATTTTTTTAATAAAAAACCTCTTCCCAATACCTTATCATATATACATCTTTCTTAAAAATAAGATCTTTCCTCTCGACTCTATCCCCTAGTGTTATATTGGTCAGGATGTACGGCCCATTTATTCCCGAAGCAATCGTAAGTGGCAACGAACCAGAGAATCTCGGATTTATTTCTATAAAAAAAAGATTTCCGCTTGTGTCTATAATACATTGAATATTACATGGTCCCTTTATTTTCAAAAGTTGTGCTATTTCTCTTCCATATCTTTCAAGCTTGGTATTAGCTACTACTTTTCCTTTGTATGAAATCCCAGCCCTTGTTTCAATTCTTTCTCTTGGTACAACAGATAATACATTCGATTCGCTATCTGATAATACATCAATAGTATATTCAGTACCCTCAATATACATTTGTATAACTGAATTCTTAACAATACTGACGTATTTATCAAGCTCTTCACAATTATTTATCTTATATACATCTCGGCTACTTACGCCATTACGTGGCTTAATAATTAAAGGAAATTTCAATGACTGATAGTTCTTATTAAGCTTATTTGGCAACCAAAATTTTGGAGTTGGAATATTATTTTTTTTGAAGAATGAACAAGTTAAATACTTATCATTACAAATATTAATGGTTTCATAATCAGAAAGCCAAATAGTAACTTTTTTATTTTTGAAAAATCTTATATTTTGCGCAATTACAAGTAATTCTATGTCGATGACAGGAAACAATATTTGTATTTTTTCTTTTTCGATTATTTCTATTAATGTATTTACATATTGTTTACTTAAAGCATCAGGAATTTGATAGTATGAATCACAGAATGAAGAGCCAGCTATTTCATTCTGTCTATGAATATCAACCCCAATAATACGGATAGCGTATTTTTTTTGTTTTTTTAGACCTTTTATTATAGATATCGCAGTTGTTGATCCGATACCAGTTATGAGTATGTTAACAGGTTTTCTCATATTAAATTAGTTTATAATAGTATGTGTCACTTCCGGACCATTGAGTGTCAGCATAGCTTAATAACGATGCATACTTAGTTAAGCTTTTTATAGCATGCGCAATATATGGTCCTGTTTCAAGTCTAATATATTTATCTTTTTTTGCATCTAGTATGATTTGATCTCTTTTCTTTGTTCTTACGTCTTCCATACAAACTCGTACTTTTCCATGAATTACCCCAAACCATTCATGCCATTTTTTATGGTAGTGATTACCACGAATAACCCCTTTTTTATCAAAGGTTACAAAATAAATTTGACCAAACTTCTTTTTTGCACTTATTAGTTCAGATTCTCTTAGAAATACAGTTAGATTTCCCCTATCATCTTTAGCTTTTTCTAAGTTGACTATTTTGTAACTCATTTTATTCTCTTAAATTTTAAGAAACCAACAAATGTACCCGGTATTGCTCCGAACTGTTTTAACTCATGACTACTAATTCCCTGATAAACATAATAACAATTTAAAAAAATTAAGTAAGTAAAATAACGAAAAAATTTAGTATAACTGTTTAACTTTATATTACGCAGGTAAAATGTTACGAAGTTAATCATACGTGAGTAGCTCGAAGGTCTCTCGCTAAAAAAACCGTCTTTCGATGGGCAATGATTAAGAAATACTTTAGGATTAAAGACAAGCTTATAACCAAGATCTTTGATTCTAAAAGCTGCATCTGCCTCATGATACTCACCAACTCCACCGTAAGTTGTGTCAAAACCACCAATTTGTTTTAGTAGTTTCGTCCTCACGGACCAGTTGCATGCTTCAAGGTTATTGATCTCATGCATAGGTTCCTTTAGTGAATCACTGAAGTTTGATCCTAGTGAAAATGCGCCACAATCAAACCAGTGACTCACCCGATGCGGATTCCCTTCCATAAAGTAGCCAAAATAGATTGATCCAATAATTTTCCAGAATATTGAGCCATTTTTAAATTTATTTTCAAAAATAAATAAATCTCTATTTTTTACAAATTTGTTTGGAATGATAGTTGGCCCGGTCAACCCACCAATTTTTTTATTTTCATTGAATGTCTTATAAATTGCTTCTAGCCAATATGGTTTCATAACAACATCATCATCGGTGCGAATAAAAATCTCACCCTTAGCCTGTTTCAGTGCTAAATTAGCTGCATTAACAAGTCCTTTTTTTTGCTGTCTAATAAGTTTAATATGTAGTTTATTTTTTAATATTTTTATTACAGAAGAAGTTCTATCGGTAGATTTATAATCAACAACTAATACCTCGAATTTTTTGTACGTTTGTTTAGTTAACGATTCTAAAACTTTTTTTAGACTTTCTGTTCTGTTGCCAGTGGGAATAAATATAGAGATAAGCATACTTATATTTGAGACTATTGATTGATCCGAATTGGTGATGCATTTCTATAGAACTGCTTGATTGTATTTGCAACGTACTTAATTTGTTTTACTGAAATACTTTCAAACATAGGAAGGGACAATATTTCTTTTGAAACTTTTTCAACAATTGGAAGATCTCCCTTGCTATACCCTAAATAGGCGTACGCTTTTTGGAGATGTAAAGGAAGTGGATAATGAATAACTGTATTTATGCCGTGTGACTTTAAGAAAAGCATTAGTTTATCGCGATTTTTTGCCCTAATTACATATGTGTAATAGACACTCTTTCGTGTTTGGAATTGAGTGGGTGTAATTACGTATTGAGAGAGTCCGCTTAACAATTTGTCATAAAGGTAAGCAGCTTTTTGTCTCTTCAAATTCCAGGAATCTAAATAGTTAAGTTTTGCACTCAATACGGCTGCTTGTAAAGAATCTAATCTGGAATTAAAGCCTATTTCATCATGATAATATTTTTTCACTGAACCATATTGGCGTAAAAGTCTATATTTTTGGAACAATTTCTTGTTATTTGTTGCAATTGCGCCTCCGTCTCCAAAACCTCCTAAATTTTTAGTTGGGTAAAATGAAAATGCAGAGAAAACACCATACGTACCTATTTTATGGTCATTATAATAACTACCATGACTTTGGCATGCATCTTCAACTAAATGTATTTCTCTTCCTGTTTTTTTTATTATCCTTTTAACTTCATTAATTTTATCTGACTGGCCGTACATATGAACCAAAATAATTGCCTTTGTCTTGTTAGACATTTTCTTTTCAAGATCCTTTAGATTTATTCCATTATCTTTTTCGTCTATATCTACAAATACAGGTGTCAGATTATTAGATATAGCAGCTAGCGCTGTAGAAAAGAAAGTATTTGCAGGTAACATTACTTCTGAATTCCTTGGTAAATCTAAACCTCTCATTCCTAATATTAATGCATCTGTTCCCGAGTTCACTGAAATTATGAATTTAACCCCAATATATTTAGCAAAATCGCGTTCAAAGTTTTCTACGACGTCTCCTCCAACAAAAAGAGATTTTTTAATAACGCCAGATAGAGCATCGTCAATATCCCTTTTTGCCAGTAAGTATTGTGAATATAAATCAATAAATGGTACCTCAATCATAATGATTTTAATGTAAATTTAATTCCATCAGCAACTGTGATGAAAGTTTTTTTATAAAACTGTCTCAGAAGTTTTGTATCTGCCAAAGTTTTTTCTAGATAGAGCTCGGGTTTTTTTATATAGGTTGGCTTAATTTTTTTCCCCAGATATTTGTTTATTAAAGAAATTATCTGGTTGAAGCTTATATCTTTTCCAGTTCCAACATTTACTATCGATTTATCACAGTTCACTGCTAGAGTAAGTATGATATTTACTATATCATCTATGAAAATAAAATCCCTGAGTTGGGTTCCATCTCCCCAGATTACAGGCGATTTTCCAGAAGTCATATCGCGGCAGAATGAATATATTACACTTGCGATTTCACCCTTGTGGGCTTCACCTGGGCCGTAACCAGCGAGAATGCGTAATCCCAAAGCGTTCACCTTAGGTTGGTACACATCTGCAATTTTTTCTAAAAGTACTTTATTTTTTGCATAAGTATTCAATGATTCATATTTTAAAAGTGCCTTTTCATGGTGAGGTGGGTTTATTCCAGAGTAGAGACTTCCTGTTGATGGATATATAAATCGTATATTACCAGCAGCGGCATAATGTATAGAGTTTAAGAATCCTCTTATGGTAATATCGGTACATTCGACTTGGTCTCTGTTGAAAAGAACTGTAGAAGAAGGTGCTGAAAAATGAAATAAATAGTGATATTTAATCTTTGGGAGTTTATAAAATATTTTTGAGTCACGTATGTCTCCAATAATTGTTTTTGCTCTTTTATCGATTTCATTCTTTTTTGCACCAAACATAAAACTATCAATCACAAATACAGATGCACCAGAATCTATAAGTTTTTTAACAATGCCTTTGCCAATAAAACCCGCACCTCCTGTAACTATGCAGTTTTTGTCTTTATAGTTAAAGCTCATTTTTTTTAATCAATAGCTCTATTTTATAAGATAACCAAGTTTTAATGTAAGCAATTGTTATCAGAAAGCAAATGACAGGATGTAGAAACCATGCAAAATCATGGATTTTTCTATATCCTTTTATACTATGGTATAGTGGTTCTACTAGTGTTAGAGATAGGATCACAAAAAGAACAAGTTTAAATTTATCTTTCTTAAAGTCAACTAAGTGGTATCTTCGAATTGATTGTTTATTTAAATACAGAATTTTTGCATATCGTTCCCTCTTTTTAATAAATGTAAAAAGTTCCTCTCCAGTTTTGTGCCATATTGAATTTTTAACAAAAGCGATTCTGTTATATCCCATTTTTATAAGATCTAGTGAGGTATCCATATGAAAGAAATTTTCAGGATTTTTTGAAATAAGTAACGCAATTTTCCTTCTAATTACGTACCCATTGGCACCAACTGTTGGTAAGTTGTCTGTATTGAAAGTTGCAATATAATAATTACCTTTATCAATGGCTTTCATTGGAAGATGCCAATTATTTTCAAAGTACGATGCGCGATCTGCCTTATGAAAGTAGAAAGCTATTGGGTCATTTACTCCAAATAGAGCGAAGTAACGATTAAGCGGCTTATCTTCTTTTACATACGTATAACGCAACGTTTCGCATGCGAATACATCAGAATTCTCAACTAACGGTTGGACCATCTCCTTTAGCCAATTTGCATTCGGTATGATGTTGTCAGAAGGAAAATTAACTAAAAACTCATTCTTAGCGTTATTGTAGCCGATTGCAGTTGCAATTTCAGGACCGTCAGTTCTTTTAATGATGATTTTACAAAAAGGATACTTTTTAGCAATCTCAAGCGTTTTATCCTTAGATCCTCCATCAACGATAATCACCTCTATTAATTTTTTTAGATAATCTAGCTTATCTATACTGTCAAGACACTCTTTCAAAATACTCGCGCTATTAAAAGTGCACGTTACAAATGAAACCGATGGGTATTTTTTAATCATTTATTAAATTAATATGTTTACTCATACTCATAGCACTGATTAGTTACAATCAATACATAGTTATTTTTAGCTTACCACGCCCCTTGCTTTGTTACAATCTTGTTTAACGATATAAGTATACCTTTCCACTCCCTCGTGAGGTAGTATACAGAACGGTACAGGGATTTGCCCAAGACTTTGGGATAAGCCATTTTATGGCAGTTGAACTTGAGCATAATGGTGCTGCATTTTATGTGAGAAAAAATCATACAAATAGTGTGTATGCATATCCTGGGCACATAGGGTATAGGCGCAGAGATCATTACTATTTTGAAGTATAGCGATTGCGTGCGTGCAGACTTAGTCTAATCCCCGCCAGACGGCCATAGTTATGTCTT